>Ga0308163_10000714_pt1 | contig 48284 bp, 36 predicted proteins | sample PhyTR1_FD_201037 | JGI IMG/M metagenome (GOLD analysis project Ga0308163, IMG submission 201037) | Phyllosphere microbial communities from UC Gill Tract Community Farm, Albany, California, United States - DLSLT.R1 | ecosystem: Host-associated > Plants > Phyllosphere > Unclassified | place: USA... | reverse complement strand
CCGATGGTCGCCTCGCGGTCGTACATCGCCAGCGTGGTCCACTGCGCCCGTGGCTGCAGGCCCCAGCCGATGTGCGACATCGCATACGCTTCCGGATCGTTGAACGAAGCCATGTACTCGCTGAGCAACTCCGCATCCAGGCCGCCGTCGATCGCGGTCACGAAACCCTGCGTCACGCGGACACGGATCGGCTCCTGGACGTAACGCTTCATCGGCAGCAGGATGTCGCCGCGGTCGATCACCAGGGTGCCCTCGGTCTGGCGCTCGTTTGGCCACGTGAGCACGAAGCCGCTCGGCCAGTGGTCCCAGCGGCCGGGCGCATCGACGAAGCCGTACTCCTGGATGACCGGGAATTCGCCCAGCGGGCAGCGCAGATCGGTGCCGGCGGCGGACGTGATGTGCATCTCGCGCGCACCGTCGAGGCGCTGCGCGGCCTGCGCCACGCGGGCCTTGTCATCAAGGGTTGGCACCATGCGCACCAGCACCTCGGGCGGCTCGACCGCCAGCAGAATTTTGGTGCCGGCCGCCAGGATCTCGTGCTGCTCGGGCGAGAACAGCAGCGTCATCAGATCCAGCACCAGATCGCTCTCCTTGAGCGCGGCAATCGCCGCCCGGTTGCCGGTCAGCGGCGTGGTGCCAAGAAAGGCCAGCGAATCGCGGCTGAGCGCCTTTTCGCCATTTACCGGCGGCAGATCGAGCCGGTTGGCGGTCGCGCCCATCAGGCCAACGGCGACGAGCGCCGTCGACAGCGTCTGCGGGTGCGTGCTGGTGCTGGTGAGGACGGTGACGATCTGTCCCGGCTCGAGCTTCGACAGCGTAAGAACCTGTTTCCAGGCTTGAATCAAGTCGTGGTCACTGACGGCCATAACGTTCTCCAGTAATGATCGGTTGCGGCGTCACAGGCGGGCGCCAAGGAAGTCGCCAAACGCCGCGTAGAAACCTTCTTCGTTATCCCACGGGATCATGTGCCCCGCACTCTCGACCCGCGAGACCGCCAGGTGCGGTACCAGCGCAGTAAATTCGGCGATATCGGCCGGCAGCAGCACGTCGCCGCGCGAGGCCACCATCAGCATCGTGGGCAGTGCCAGCGACGGCAGGTCCTGGTGAATGTCGTCGCTGTGGAAGCCCTCGAAACTTTCAATGACGGCGCGTTCGTTGCAGGTGTGCAGCCACTCGGCGCGCAGGCGCAGCTGGTCATCGGTCCAGGTCGGGCAGAAGTCGCGCATCTGCTCGGCCGAGCAGCCTTCGCGCGCCAGGCGCATCGAATCGACATACCACGGCAGTTTGGATGGATACGCGCGCCGGCCCGGGCCGGATACCGGTGGATCGACGATCACCAGGCGTGTGAGGCCAGGCGGCTGCGCGCGCGCGGCGCGGATGCCGATGCGGCCACCCATCGAATGGCCGACCACCGCATACCGGTCCAGGCCCAGCGCTTCGGCAAACGCGATGACATCCTGCGCTTGCGCATCGAGGCTGTAATCGAGCGTGTCGGACGCCGACGACAGGCCACGCCCGCGCACGTCCAGCACATAGGTGTCGAACTGCTGGCCGAAGCGCTCGCCGATGAAGCCCCAGGTGATTGCCGGGCTGGTAATGCCCGGCACGATGATGACGGCGTCGCGGCTGGCGCGCGCGCTTTCCTGGCCGCCGTAACGCAGATAGTGCTGGCGGATGCCGTTGGCGTGGACGTTGGCGCCGTACTGAAAGGTGCTGGTCATGGCCATCTCCTTAATAGGCGCCGGAGAGCAAGGCGCCGGCGCCCGGCACGATGCGGTCAAGATCCAGGCGCTTGAGCATGGCGTAGGTGGTGGCCACCGCCGCCGTGATCACCGGCTTGCCGGTCATGGCTTCGACCTGCGCGATGACCGGCAGCGACGGCATCTGCACGCAGGCCGACAGCACGATTGCATCGACGCTGCTGGTATCCATCTGCGCGACGATCGCCGGCAGGTTGGCCGGGTCGTGGCGCGCAACGTCGAGGTTATCGGGGATCTCGAGGGCCCGGTAGTCGAGCACGTCATAGCCCTCGTTGCGGATGTAATCGACCACGAGTTCGGTCAGCGGCTTCATGTAGGGCGCGACGACGACGATCTTTTTGGCGCCGATCACGGCCAGGGCATCGATCAGGGCACCGGCGCTGGTCACCACGGGCGCGCTGGCGCCGTTGGCAACCGTCAGACCCGCCAGGCGCTCTTGCGAAACGCGGTGGTAGCCGTGGCCCATGGCCATGATCGCGACCAGACAGGCATAGCCCAGCACATCGACGCGGGCGTCGCTCAATTCAACGGCGCAGCGGTCGGATTCGGCATCCATCGCAGCCAGTTCCTCCTTCACCACTTTCTTCATCCGCATACGGCTGGAGTGAAAGGTGAACCGCTCGGGGCGGATCGCCTGGCGCGCGGTCAGCATCGCCGGGATTTCGGTTTCCATGGTGGTGTTGGAGCTCGGGACAATTTGCCCGATACGATAAAGACGTTGCTGCATTGCTGCTCTCCTTGATGGTCGGTGGCGCTTGCGAAGCCCCATAACTTATAGCGCATACACTATAGTTAACCAGTTTCAGGCGTTTTGCAACAAGCTTTTTTTCAGCGCGTTCGTAGCATGTAAAAATCCCGTTACAGGTGCATAGCAGCACTGAAAACGCGCGTAGTGGCCGATTTAACGCACCACCACGCGTCATCCCGCAAGGTCCATAAAATTTCACGTTGTCGTGAAATTTTCCATCGTGTACACTCGATTTTGAGCTTCCTGATTCAAGGCTTGCCCGAGCCCTGAGAGCGGTTGGCCGCAAGCTTTCCAGGCTGAATTATCCACGCTGGGTTAATCTCTGAAACTGTTGTCGCAGCATATCCATGAACATGCACACCACGGCCCCCATCGCTTTTTACGTCAACGGTCAACCCGTCAGCCTCGACATCGCGGGCGATGCGCCCCTGTTGAACGTCCTGCGCAACGATCTGTGCCTGAACGGTCCCAAGTTCGGCTGCGGCCTGGGCGAATGCGGCGCCTGCACGGTGCTGATCGACGGCGTGGCCGCGCGCTCGTGCGTGATTCCGCTGGCCGGTGTGGCCCGGCGCGCGGTCATCACGCTCGACGGCCTGGAACGCGACGGCACGCTCGACCCCGTGCAGCAGGCCTTCATCGATGAACAGGGTGCGCAGTGCGGCTACTGCATGAACGGCATGATCATGACGCTCAAGGCGCTGTTGCTGCGCTGCCCGGCGCCGACCGAACAGCAGATTCGCAATGAGCTCGATTTCAATCTGTGCCGTTGCGGCACCCACGTCGAGATCATGCGCTGCGCGCTGCGTGCGGTGGAGCTGACGCGTGGAGACGCCGCCTGATGACACCTCCCCTGTACGCACGGCTGGTGCTTCCGCCAGCACTGGCCTGGAACGGCGAGCGGTATTGCGGCGCGCGCCTGCAACGGATCGATACGACGCGCGCACTGGGCCAGTCCGGCGTGCAGCAGGTGGTCGTCCTCAAGCAGTTGGTGGCTGTCATTGCCACGTCGGACAGCGCAGCGCGCGCGGCGCGGCCGCTGGTACGCTGCACCTGGAGCGCAGGATCGGACAGTCGCGCGAACGACGCCAGGCTGCCGCGCGTGGCGCTGCCCAGGCGACTGTTCGGACGCGGCGCAACTGGTCCGGATGCGGGTGCGGATGCAGATGCGGCCGACACGCTGGCATCGTCGTATCGCTGGCAGCCCGGCATGCCCGATGGCGCGCCCGGCGCCGTGACGGTGCAGGCCACGCCGGTCTCTGAGGGCATGCAGATCGACCTGCCTTTTGCCGCGGGCGCGGTGGCCCGTGAACTGGCCGACCTGCTGCGCGTCGCGCCCGGACGGATCGCCGTACAGGCGGCGCGCGCGGCGCAATCGGATGGCGAAGCACGCGCGGCCGTCGATGCAGCAGGTGTCGCCGCCCTGCTCTGCCTTGAGCTGGGTTGCACGGTGTCTTTGACGCTGGAAGCCGGTGCGACAACGCCGCGCACGACACTGCTGCATGCGGGCGCACGGGTCGACAACAACGGGCTGCACCACTACCGCCTCGACGTCGACCAGCCGGCGGCCGCGCCGCCGCTGGCCTGGCTGCTGACCGGACGCGCCCATGATCTCGGCGACGTCGGCCACACGCCGGCAGAGATGCTGGCGCCGCCGTATGACTGGCCGGTGGTCGAGGTCAGGCGCATCGGCACGGGCGACGACATCGCGCCGGCCGCAGTGACGTTCGCGCAGGAGTCGTTCGTCGACGAGCTGGCCAATCAGGCGGGCCAGGACCCGGTGGCCTATCGGCTCGCGCACGTGGACGATCCCCGCGGCGCGCGCTTGATCCGGTCGGTCGCACAGGCGGCGCACTGGCAGGCACGTACCACGGGTGAAGTTGCCAGCCGGGCTGGTACGAGCGGCGTGCTGCGGGGGCGCGGCTTCGGCTACGCCACGACGATCGAGCACGAAGCGGGGCAACCGGTGCAGAGCTGGTCGGCCTGGGTGGCGGACGTCGAATACGACCCGGCATCGGGCGAATTGCGCGTGACGCGCGCCGTCGCCGGCCACGATCTGCAAGGTATCCCCGCGCTTGACGGTGCGCAGGCGACGCTCGGCACCGGCGCGCCGGACACGCAAGCCAGGCTGGCCATGTCGCACCTGATTGCGCCGGGCACGGGGTTTGACGATTGGGCGTCGGACAGCCCGGGCCCGGCGACGGAAATCGCGGTCCGGCCGATCACTTCGGCCGTTGACGTGATCGGCCCACCGGCCGGGCTGCAGCCGAAGGATGTGCAGCTCAAGGCCGGTGGCGCATTCGCGCTGCCGGCGGCAGCCGCGGTGGCCAATGCGATCCATGATGCAACCGGCGTGCGCCTGCGCAGTACGCCATTCTCGGGTGCGCAGGTCAAGCAGGCGCTGAGCGCGCAGCAGACACCGACCGCCTGGCGCCGCCTCAAAACAGCGGGCTGGATCGGCGGCGCGCTCGCCGCGATCGGCACCACGCTGACGCTGGCGATGCCATGGCGTGCGGCGATCGCGCCGGTCGCCCCGCCGTCACCGGACCTGTATTCGACCGCGACGATCGAGCGCGGCCGCCTCGTGGCGCTGGCCGGCGACTGCGTCGTATGCCATACGGCGCCGGGCGGCGTGCCCAATGCCGGCGGCCATGCGCTCGACACCCCCTTCGGCACGATCTACACCACCAACATCACGCCGGACGTCAACACCGGCATCGGCAACTGGTCGTTTGCCGCCTTCGAACGCGCCATGCGCGAAGGCATCCACCGCGACGGACGCAACCTGTATCCGGCGTTTCCGTACACCGCTTACGCGAAGATGAGCGACGCCGACATGCAGTCGCTGTATGCGTATCTGATGGTGCAAAAGCCGGTTGAGCAACATGTACCGGCATCGAGCCTGCGTTTTCCGTTCAATATGCGGCCATTGCTGGCGGGATGGAATGCGCTGTTTCACAAGCCCGAGGTATTCCAGCCGGACCCGGATCGCTCCACGCTGTGGAATCGCGGCGCGTATCTCGTCGAAGGGGCCGGACATTGCAGCGCCTGTCACTCGCCCCGCAATGCCATGGGCGCGGAAAAGAAGGGCCTGCATCACCTGTCCGGCGGGGTGGTCGACGGCTGGGAAGCGCCATCATTGACGGGCAATTCGAAAGCACCGACAGCGTGGACCGAGGATGAGTTGTTCACCTATCTGCGCACGGGCTTCTCCGCAAGGCACGGGATTGCCGCCGGCCCGATGGCGCCGGTGGTGGCGGAACTGGCACAGTTGCCGAGTGACGATGTGCGGGCGATGGCGCATTATCTGGCGTCGTTGAATGACAAAGCCGGTGCTGCCACTGCGCCAGAACCCGCTGCGCCATTGGCCACGCCGCCGGCTGCGGCGGCCAACCCTCTGCAGACGGTCGGCATGGCCAATGGCAAGCGCCTGTTCCACGGCGCCTGCGCTGCGTGCCATATGGAGAACAGCGGCCCGACCCTGTTCGGCGTGCGCCCGTCACTGAAAGTCAACACCAGCGTGCACAGCGACAAGCCCGGCAATTTGATCCACGTGATCCTGAACGGCATCCAGCAACCCGCCAACGCCGATCTGGGCTATATGCCGGGCTTTGCCGACAGCATGAGCGACAAGCAGGTGGCCGATTTGCTGGTCTACGTGCGCAGCACGTTCGCCGGGGACAAGCCCGCCTGGAGCAACCTGGAGGAAGACGTGGCGTCAGCGCGGCTGCGCACAGCGCACTGAGTGCAAGCGCGCGCGCCAGAGGCCTGCTTCAGCTGCGGCAAGGGTCGTCGTCGTCGTTGCAGGCCGAACCATGCTGCGAGCGTTGCAAACGGCGGCGTGCCCGACGAACGATCAGCCGCCGAAGTTCAGAGAGGCGCCACCCGGCCCACCCGGCCCCGAACCAGCACCCGGGCCACGCCCGTTGCCAGGCCCGCCGCGTCGCTTCTGCTCGTCACGCGGTCCAGCCGGCGCGCCACTGTGCTGGCTACCGTCAGGCACCACGCGCAGCAATTGCTCACCCAGCCGGCCGGCAACCTGGCGGCGCTGGTTGTCGTCGAGGCCATCGTTGACATCGAGCCACAACGCGCGCAGTTGCCGGTCCTCGGCGCTGGCGGTCGCGATATCCGTGTCGGCGGCTGCATCGAGCTTGCGCAGGTCGGCGTCCGGACTGGCCAGCAAGGTCCGGGCCCATTCCTGGAGTGCCGCGCGGCGCCGGGCGCGGTCGCGCAGGATCGTGCGCGACGCCGCTTCGGCCTTGTTCCACAGGGTTTGCTGGTTGGGACTCAGGCCGAGCGACTGTTTCAGGTCGCCCGCCATCGGTAGCAGGTCTTCGGCGCGCAGATCGCTCAGCGGCACCGCATGCGCCGTTCCGGCGCCGGCAATCGCCAGGACCATGGCCATGGCAATCGCAGGCACGCAGGCGCGCAGGTGGCGGGGAAAGTGCAAGAAAGTCTGTTGGGCTGGCATACGACACCTGGGATGCGTAAAGGACGATCGGAAATATAGGCGCACGGCGCGTGCCTGTCATGGCGCTTTACCGAAACTTACCCCGCGCTTCACCGCGCTCAGCGCAGCAGCAAGTTGCTTCATGCCGGGGGCCAGTGCGCCCAGCACAGTGGCGCCACGGGAAGACTGTCCCGACGCAGGCCCCAGCAACTCGAACGCTGCAGCAAGTGCCTTGTCGTCGCGCGTGCCGAACATGCGCGTGCTTTCCACCCCGGCGCGTGTCGCGGACGATGCGCCATCTTGTGCAGGCAGGATCGCTGCGAGATGCTGCGCCAGATCTTCCTCACGCAATGCCGGTGCCAGCGCATTGTTGCGAGCGGGATCCGGCGCCACGATCACATCCGGCGTGATCCCGCGCGCCTGGATTTCGTGGCCGTTGGGCGTGAAGTAGCGCGCCACCGTGAGCTTGACGGCACTGTCGGCGGTCAGCGGAAAGATGCTCTGGATCGAGCCCTTGCCAAACGTGCGCGAACCTAGCACGGTGGCGCGGCGGTGGTCCTGCAATGCGCCGGTCAGCAATTCGGCGGACGACGCTGACGCGCCGTTGACCAGCACCGCCAGCGGGACCGTTCGCGTCCATTGGGGCAGGTCGGCCAGCACGTCTGGCTCGCCTGGGCGCTGATAGAAACGCGGATCGACCGTGACGGTGGCGTCGGCGGCGGCAGTGACGTCGGCGCCGGCTGCGGCGGTAGCAGCCCGCCCGCGCGCCGAGAATAATGGCGTGCCGGGCGGCAGGAATGCGCCGGCCACGCCGACGGCCGCCGACACCATGCCGCCCGGATCATTGCGCACGTCGAGCACAATGCCGCGCGGCGACCCGCTTGCATCGAGCGCTTTCAAGGCCGCAACCAGGTCCTGCGCGGTGCGCCCCTCGAATGCCGAGATCTGGATCCAGGCGACGCCGTTTGGCATTGCACGTGTCGTGACGGTCTGCGCCAGCAACGCGGCCCGGTGCAGCCTGGCGGTACGAACGGCGCCGCTGCCGCCCCGCCGGTACCCGATGTCCAGCGCGCTACCGGGCACGCCGCGCATGCGCCGCACGATGTCGGGCAAGCGCATGCCGGAGGTCGTTGCGCCGTCGATCGACGCGATCGTATCTCCCGGCTCGATGCCGGCCAGGTACGCCGGCGAGTCTGCGGTGACCCCCGTCACCACCATGTCGGCAGCAGCGAAGTCGACACTGATGCCGATGCCGGTGTACTCGCCAGCCTCGTCCTTGCGGACCGCATCGAGTTCGTCCTTGTCCAGAACGCCGGAGTGCGGATCGAGCGAGGCCAGCATGCCCGCAATCGCCCCTTCGAGCAGCTTCCTGTCGTCCGGCGCTTCGACGTACCGTGTTTTTACCAGTGCATAGGCCGAGAGCAACGCCTGGAATTCGGCAGCGGGAACCACGACTGGCTCGCCCGCCCGGCAGGTGCTTGCGGCGACAAGGGGAAAGAGAAGGCAAAGAATGGTGGCGTGGCGTCGCTTCATGAGTCGGTGTCCTTGATGATCGACCGATTCTCTGCTGACCGCGTGTTGTGTGCGGTTAAGCGCTTGTAAGCAGGTGTAAGCAGGCGCTGTGAAGATCTGCGTTCAGCGCTGGCGCATCAGCGGCATTTTCAGAACAGGTCCAGCTGCCCTGCCCCCTGCGCACTACCGCGGCGTGTGGTCGCGGGCACGACCACCGGCCGCCTGAATTGCGAGCGATCGAGCCGCCCGAAGCGCCCGCGCAAGGACTTGAAACCCAGGCGCTCGACCGCTTTTTCGAAACGCTGACGGATCAGGTCAGCCCACACGCCGTCACCATGCATGCGCTGTGAAAAATCGGCATCGTAATCCTTGCCACCGCGCATCTCGCGGATGCGGTTCATCACCCGCTGCGCGCGGTCCGGGAAATGGGCTTGCAACCACTCCTGGAACAGCGGATTGACCTCGTGCGGCAGACGCAGCACCGTGTAGTGCGCGCCGACCGCACCAGCATCGCGCGCCGCCTCGAGGATGCGTTCGATCTCGGGTTCGGTCACGAACGGGATGATCGGCGCGACACTCACACTGACGGGAATGCCGGCGTCGGTCAACGTGCGGATCGTGCGCAGACGGCGCATTGGCGCGGCCGCGCGCGGCTCGAGCGTGCGCGAAATCTGTGCATCGAGTGTCGTGAGCGTCACCGCCGCGCACGCCAGATTGTTGGCCGCCATTGGCGCCAGCAGGTCGATGTCGCGCTCGATCAGCGACGACTTGGTGATCAGGCCAAGCGGGTGGCGGCATTCGGACAATACCTCCAATACCTGACGCGTGATCTGGCGCTCACGCTCACAGGGCTGGTAGGCGTCGGTGTTCACGCCAATGGCGATGTGTTCGGGGACGTAGCCGGGCTTGGCGAGTTCGCGCCGCAGCAGTTCGGGAGCATTCACCTTGGCGAAGAGCCGGGATTCAAAGTCGAGGCCTGGCGACAGGCCGAGATAGCTGTGCGTGGGCCGCGCGAAGCAATAAATGCAGCCGTCTTTTATGTGGACATTAACTGTTCATCTATTCGCAAGCACCATAGACGAGGAAGGCTTCAAAAGAGTCAAACGATGTTCATGAACACTCGGGTGGACCGGAAGGGCGAGCCGGCGAGCTACCTTCGGTGGGCTGCTTTCTTCTAACCGCATGTCTAGGAACTGTCGAACATGCAGTGCTTTGCAATACCAGGAACTGGAGCCTAGACACACTTTACTCCGCAACTGCGTGCACGACAGGCTCGCCTGCTCGCGTTTCGTTAGCTCTGTTGACCGAGCGTCCAGTGGCGAGCGTAGCTGAGAACGAAGTGGCACACGAACGCCTGCTCGCGCTATGAAAGGTCATTGAGCGCTCCAGTTATCATTCTGGCATTCCCGGCTCGGTCGCTTTCATCGAATACGAGAGTCTGAACGGTGAAGGGCGTTACAAGGTGGCGCACTGCCTCTCTATGACTCAGTCAGGGGCGTCTCTTTGCGTGTGCAGGTTTGCGATTCCATCTTCAACCGCCTTCAAGAAGTCTGAAGTCGAGACATCCATCGCCGCGCACCATGCTCGCAGTTCGATTAGGTCTAACCGACGTTGGCCACTCTCACATTTGCTGATGAACACCTGCGTGACGTTCAACTTCGATGCGAGCTCCATCTGAGTAAGGGGTACCTGCTCACGCATCTCTCGAAGACCTCTGAGCATGACACCGTACTCTCGTGTGTAGATTGTCTTTTCCATTGTCGGCCGTCACTTGCTGGGAGTGACAGCTTGCACGGAGCTGATATGTATTCCAAAATCGAATATTCCAAGATAGAATACTGTCGATTTCGTTGAGCGTACTGTGCTGTTACCTCGAGCTGCTAGCTGGGCTGAAAGTTAACTATCGAGCCGAGGCGAGTGACTCTTGACAAAAGAGAAATAGCAAAATTTGCTGTGCATCGTTTCCACAAGTCATGCATTCACCCTGCACGTTCTTGAACGGGCCGTCACATTTCCTCTATTAAAAGTGAGTTTAAAAATTGAAAGTATCAACATTACGCCTACACACGCCTGGATTGAAGTCGAACATTATCCAAGCCATTGAGGCGCTTATTACATATGCGGAGCGGCATAAAGACCGTCGTGTCCACAACATGCGATTTCCCGAATTTTGCGGGATAGTTGGCTTTCCGCCAACTACGACACGGGAAGAGGTCGTAAAGCTTATGTCTCAGACACGTAAAGCAACAGCGTCGATACGAGTAACTGAAACCTCACCGCCCAGAAAAAGAGAGCTCTTAGCCGGGAGCTGGCCGGTGTTTAATTTAATTTTTATAAACCATGTGCAAATATCATTTGAAGTCTGCGAATATATGTGGGAGGAACTTCCAACCCACGCTTGATTAGACCGTAAATAAAAGTTCACCTTGCAACCTCAGAAATGATTGAAAAACGCATTCGTCCAATCTATTCGCCTCCATGGCTCGGCCGTCCATTTACTCTAACCGAGGATTCGTTAATATGGGGCGTTATTTTATAGCAGACTCGACAATGGCAAAGACGAACAAGAGTAAGCGGCGCCATCTTGAGTCCGTTATAAAGCAGACCGAACCTGCGCTACTATCTTCCGCATTCGAACTTTCACTTCATGTTTACTGCCCGAGCGACTTCCTAGATTTCCTTCGTGAGATACAAGCCCTAGCGACGTATTACTATGCAAAAGAGCATTTGAAGGCATTACTCCGCGACGGTTGCGCTCCAGATGATTACTTCCGGGCAAGAATTGCGACAGTCGGTTCGTTTGACGAAGCTATTGCGGCAGTATTCGAGTCTTCCATACCGTTATATGGACTCAGTGGCCTGGACCTATGTTCGGTATCGCCAGAAATTGCATGGCATGCATTTGACCACTTTCGCTGATGACCAGCACACGTTTGACGTTGCGTTCACGCCGGACTTGGTGCTCGCCTTTATCCACCTCGACAGTGATTGGACCCGTATTTGGCCACAGTCCACTTAAACGATAACGATAACGATATGAGGCATGAAGCTCGCCCCCTTATCTTTCTCGACATGGACGACGTCCTTTGCTTGGACGATGTGCATCACAGCGGCCAGATGTTGAAAATATTCGAGCAGACGATTCCAGACTATCCAGAGATGTGGGAGCGCCTTGTTGACGCGGGCGCAGCAGCGAATTTGCGTCAGCTGCATGCTGAGTTCAAACCGGTATATGTGATTAGCTCATCCTGGGCAACATATCTCGACCGAGCGCAGATGAGCGAAGCATTGACTCGGACGCAGCTGCAGTTCGTAGTGGAGAACTTACATGCAGAGTGGAGAACGCCACGGGCGCTCTCGTCAAGCCGGCGGGATGAAATCGAGTGGTGGCTTGAGGCACATCGTGAGCCGTCGCAGCCGTTCCTCATCATTGACGACAGCTGGAGTGGGACCCGCCTGGCGCACTCTCCCCTCGCACTGGACGGGCACGTTGTCCTGTGCAAAAGCGGGTTCGGATTCACTAAGAAGAGGTTGAAGGAAGCATGCAGGCATTTGCAGCGCCAAAGAGCAATGGGTGGTGGTGCTCCACTTGAGCGGTAAAACGTCCAAGGAAATGCTTCTGGCCCCTACCTTGATGCGTCTCTCGTCGAGCCACGACGACACAGGAGCTCATCAGCGCGGCGCCTGGATAGCGGCGCCTCGAGAGGCTGTTGAGCTTCTGAGCACTCCTAGCGTTTTCGTGAGGATTGTCGCCTAATGCATCCCAAAATCATACCTAATAGTCCCGACCGTACAGAACTTCGATTTAGCGGCCGTTACTGCATTCGGCAGGAATGCCTGTTGACCTGTCGGATGCTTCTCCCGTATATTTGTAGTCGAGACCAAACACTCGGAAGCGTCCGACATTGACCCCGTCGGATTGTTCGGTCTCTTTGGGTGGCGTGGAAGGTAATAGGGAGTTCCAACGCCGTGCGTCCCATTAGGCCCTACGGGCAACGCAACAGCTAACGAGCAACTCGAGTCAGGAATCAATGACCCGAATTCCTCCTGTTCCCGCGCGGAAGTGCCGGAACTTAACTGTTGACGTCCGTAGAGGTCGCTATGATGTATTTCAAAGATTCAAGAGTTCCCACTCAAGCAGCCGAGCGCTGCAAAGCTCTACTGCAAAAGTATTTCCCCGACGCAGTTGACAAACTCCCATCGAAGGACCTGACTGCGTTTGTCTTATGCGCGCTCGATTCGTGGCGCGACATGAGAACATCTTGGACGAATGCCGAGAGTCTCTCGCAACTCGACGAAGATGACGAGCGGCACTTTGTCGCTAATCGCATCGAGCAAAACGCGCGAGTGTTAGAGTTCCTAGCTAAGCGAGGTATTCCCGCAAATGCGGAACTCGTGGCTCGGTTCGTTCGAGAGTGGCAGCCTTCCGCACGCTATCCCGACCTAGACGTCGAAAACTATTTCATTGCGCGAAAGAACGGCGGTACGGGCCGGGAGCGAGAGTGCGTGGTCTTGATGGGATTACGCAGCACTATCTCCCACCTTCCTAGCCAGGAAGAGGTGCGGCTCATCATCGAGAACGTTCACTGGGCGAGGCCAGCTTGGGCCGAAATTATTCGCATTAATGCGGGAAAGTTTGCGTGCGACATCATTGCCCGGCTCAAGGCAGACGAAAGGGCTGAAATCGGCTTTCGCATCCTTCGCGCAGTCTCTCTGTTTGACTCATTCGCAAAAGCCCGACTTGCCCGGTTCTTGACCATAGGCTGGAACCGCATAAATCGCCAGCAGGCATGGGACCTCGTCATGGAGGCAAGCGTAGAGGATTATGATGATAACCCTTGCGCGGATTTGATTTACGCTGAACTGGCAGATGCTGCGGCGGCCCTCGCCGGCTCGGACGCCTCGCCCAAACAGGTTAGTAAGGTTATTCGCATCTTGGAACGCGCCGCCGACCGCGGTTACTGGAAAGCTGCCCTGTACCTATCCCACTATTATTCCGACCCCTCCGAAGTTCGGGAGGGCGATGACCCTGAGGAGTTCTATTCCAACAAGGTCTCGCCCAACAAGGAAAAAGCGCAACACTACCGTCTCATCGCCAGAAAGTATCCCAACGCCGAGCTCGAACTTGCTGCGGCCGTGGCTGAGGCCAAGCACGCCAGAGAAAAGGCTCACATTGAAGCGGAGGCTGCCCGTGACGGCGGTGCCGGACAGGAGGACGCGTAGTCATGAGCCAACAATCAACCGTGCCCGACCTTACCACTGGCGATGAAAAAACTAGCAAGCTGACACCTGATGACTCCGCCGCCAGTTCCCAGTACCGCGAGCGTGTGAATGCAATCTGCAATATGCACGATTCCGGCTGGCTGACGGACGACAACGACCTGTCACAAGAGGCTGCGCATGCCGTAGCGCTGCTCGCTAAAGAGAGCGGCAAGCCCGTTTCATTGGTTAGAGACGACGTCTATGAAGCGGCACCAGATGTAGATACTGGGAACATAGCTGACGATGAGGACCGCTACGGCCACCTCGACGAGTATGGTGAGCCCCTACCCTCACTCGGCGACCTGAACAATGGGTTCGGTGACGATGACGATTGGGATGACAGCCGCTTAGCGTAATTGGCAACGTGTGCCCGGGCTGAGAAAAGCCCGGGTTAGCGCCCTTCTGACGGCCCATTAACGCGCGACACCCGGTCAGCATAACGAGCGTGCATGTCCAACGGCGTCTGAACTTCAGACATTGGCCGCTGCGCAAGTCTCTGTAGATGCGTTGGCAATGAGGTACTCCGCCTCCTGCGTCACCTGCAGCCAATGTTCAAAAAAATATTTTATGCACTGCTCGACACTTTGGATGTCGACTTCGAAATCGTCTATATCCGTGACGCCAATCGAGGCCAAATCAGTTGCCGATATTTCGTCGCAACATATTCTTAAGTACAGGTTCCCAGCTATAAACTCAACTTCCGTCTCTCCGTGCAGAATTTGCTCGGCGACGATGCCCGCCATGCCGTACATCGCTCGCCAGTTCGAAGGGAGCGGAGGGACATCAAGCCCATCGCGGGCCCATATTTCATGCTGTTGCCCCGCACAAGTGCGGGGCCGGAATTGCCCCAACCAGGCCACTTCATCGGGATTTCCACTTTCGTTCTTCCAGACGAACGCGTCGCCGGCGCCGCCGAAGAGTTCATAGATGATTTTGTGGCCGGCTTCATGGTAAGCCGCTTTTCGAAGGTCGTCGTAGGCTATTCGGTCTTGCGCAAGGTCAGGCATGGAGTTGGAAATGTCAGTGTCGGGAAGAAGTATAGTTTCGAACGACCGACATGACGCCGCCAACAACCGTGCTGTGACCTCTCCATGTCATCTGCTCGGGGCACAAATTCGTCAGCAAATCTTGGCGACCTTAGGGTAGCTCATGCGTAACTTCGCGCGAAAACGATAGTCGATTTGCCGTAACCATAATTTCCGAAGAGAACGCAAAAACTGGTCATAATATGGATTTTCCCAACGCAGTTACGAATTCCTGATGCTTGACGATATTAAGAAAACACTATGGGCGGCCGCCGACAAGCTCCGCGCGAACATTGACGCGGCCGAGTATAAGCACCTCGTCCTCGGCCTCATTTTTGTGAAGTACATCTCCGACACATTCGACGCACGTCGCGTCGAGCTGACGAAGCGGTTCGCTGATGAATCTGACGAATACTTCCTGCATGACTCAGACGCCGAACTCGTCGTAGAGGAGCTGGAAGACCGCGACTACTACAAAGCGGCCAACGTGTTCTGGGTGCCCGAAGCAGCACGGTGGGAGGCGTTGCGCTCGGCAGCTAAGCAGGTGGACATCGGCAAGCGCATTGACGAAGCGCTGACCTTGATAGAAGCGGAAAACCCCAAGCTCAAAGGGATTCTGGACAAGCGCTATGCGCGGGCGCAGCTCCCGGACGGGAAGCTCGGCGAGCTGGTCGATTTGATTTCCACCGTCGGTTTTGGCGACAACCCTAACGTGGCTCGCGACATCTTGGGTCAGGTGTACGAGTACTTCCTCGGCATGTTCGCAAGCGCTGAAGGCAAACGCGGCGGGCAGTTCTACACCCCCGCAAGTATCGTGAAGACCCTGGTTGCCATCCTCAACCCGCACAGCGGCCAGGTCTACGACCCCTGCTGCGGGTCGGGCGGCATGTTCGTGCAGTCCGAAAAATTCATCGAGGCTCACGGTGGGAAACTAGGCGACGTGTCTATCTATGGGCAGGAGGCGAATCCCACTACCTGGCGCTTGGCTGCGATGAACCTGGCCATCCGCGGGATTGACTTCAATCTTGGTCGAGAGCCAGCAGATACATTTACCCGTAACCAGCACCCGGACTTGAGGGCCGACTTCATCTTGGCCAACCCACCGTTCAACATCAGTGATTGGTGGCACGGCAGCCTGACTGGTGACCCTCGGTGGGTCTACGGGGACCCGCCGCACGGTAATGCCAACTACGCTTGGTTGCAGCACATGCTGTACCACCTTAAGCCGACAGGCCGCGCGGGGATTGTGCTGGCCAATGGCTCTATGAGCTCCAGCCAAAACAATGAGGGCACGATTCGTGCCGCCATGGTCGATGCGGATGTCGTTGAGGTGATGGTAGCCCTGCCGGGGCAGTTGTTCTTCAATACGCAGATTCCCGCTTGCCTGTGGTTCCTGGTCAAGCAGAAGACCCATCGCAAAGGAGAGGTGTTGTTCATCGACGCCCGAAAGCTTACCTCAATGATTAGCCGTGTGCAGGCAGAGTTGGCTGACGAAGTGATTGAGCGCATCGCAGACGTTGTCGGCGCATGGCGAGGTGAGCCAGAAGCTGGTGAGTACAATGATGTTGCTGGCTTCTGCCGCAGTGTCAAATTGGCAGAAATCGCCGAACATGGCCATGTGCTCACGCCCGGGCGCTATGTCGGTGCGGAAAAAGTCGTCGACAATGATGAGGACTTCGCCACCAAGATGCAGCAGCTTACCGAGAAATTGGGTGAGCAGATGGCAAGGGGTTCTGAGTTGGACCAGCTGATTCGCCAGAAGCTGGGAGGGTTGGGGTATGAGTTCTGAGTGGCCTCTCGTCGAGATTGAGCAAGTTTGCGAACTGATAGTGGACTGTGTTAACAAGACTGCTCCGGTTGTTGCCGATATTACGCCATATCGGATGATTCGTACTACCAATGTCCGCAAAGGCCGCATTGACCTCAAAGACTGTAGACATGTGGAGCAAGCGACATATGAGAAATGGACACGTCGTGCCAAGCTACAACGTGGCGATGTGGTGTTGACTCGTGAGGCGCCGATTGGCGAAGTCGGATTAGTTACCGAAGCTGATGGTGTGTTCTTAGGCCAGAGGTTGATGCAGTACAGGGCAAATCCCCGCTTACTTGACTCTCGTTTCTTGCTCTATTCCTTTTTGTCGCCGTTTTTGCAGCAGCAATTCGGCAGCCATGAAGGCTCTGGCTCGGTGGTGAGCCATATCCGCGTAGGCGACTGTTTCAAATTTAGACTAGCACTACCTCCACTCACAATTCAAAAAGAGATTGCGGCTTTACTTGGTGCCCTTGACGACCGCATCACCGTCCTGCGCGAAACCAATGCCACTCTTGAAGCCATTGCCCAAGCCTTGTTTAAGTCATGGTTTGTCGATTTCGACCCATTACGTGCCAAGATGGAAGGCCGCGTCCTTGAAGGGATGGATGAGGCCACGGCAGCGTTGTTTCCGGATACGTTCGAGGAGTCGGAGCTGGGGCTAATACCTAGGGGATGGAGCCGCGTGCCTTTTGGTCAGTTGCTTTGCCATACCATAGGTGGGGATTGGGGTAGCGACGGTCCTGATGAAAAGAACGATACTCGCGTTGCTATCATCCGTGGCACTGATATTCCGGACTTGCAGTCAGGTGGTAATAATCGTGTCCCCATTCGCTACACGTCGGAAAAAAAACTCGCAACCCGGAAACTAGAAGATGGTGACATAGTTCTAGAGGTCTCTGGAGGAAGTAAAGACCAGCCAACTGGGCGGGCACTTTATCTGACTAATGGACTGTTGGGACAGTTTGATTGTCCCATTGAACCTGCTAGTTTCTGTCGTCTTTTACGGCCATCTAACAAAGGCATCGGTGTAGTTCTCGGTCAGCATTTGAATTACATCTATGCTCAAGGAAAAACGTGGGAATATCAGAATCAAAGCACCGGAATTGCAAATTTTCAAACCACTCACTTCCTTGAGACTGAACTGGTTGTAGTTCCATCTAAAGACATACTTAATGTCTTTGTAGATATGGTTCGTCCACTGATTGAACGAACACATTTAACACAAATTCAAGACCTTAGTAACCTCCGCGACACGCTGCTACCTCGTTTGATTTCGGGCCAACTGCGCCTTTCTGACGTCGAAAACCAATTCGAACTTATCGCCGCTTAGGGCCCCGCTATGACCGAAGACCAACTCGAACAAGAAGCCTTAAGGTGGCTGCAGGACACCGGCTATGCCCATCTCTACGGTCCTGACATTGCTCATGACGGCCCTCAGCCAGAACGTATCAGCTACCAGCAGGTTCAGTTGGCCTATCGTCTACGTGAAGCGATTCAGAAGCTTAACCCGAGCATTCCGGCTAATGTTCGGGAAGATGCGTTGAAGCAAGTGCTCGACTTGAGCATCCCATCGTTATTGTCTGCTAATCGGCATTTCCACAAGCTTCTGGTAGGTGGCGTACCGGTTCAGTATCAACAGGACGGTGAGACACGGGGCGACTTCGTACGATTGATTGACTGGGCGAATCCTGAGCGCAACGAATGGCTGGCGGTGAACCAGTTTTCCATCAAAGGCCCGCATCATACCCGTCGCCCCGACATCGTCCTATTCGTTAACGGTCTTCCTCTCGTACTTATCGAGCTGAAGAATCCTGCCGACCAGAAGGCTGACATATGGAAGGCCTACGACCAGATACAGACGTACAAGGAGCAAATCCCAGATGTGTTCCAGTACAACGACGTACTGGTCATCTCCGACGGCAGCGAAGCACGCCTTGGTTCGTTGTCGGCCAGCAGTGAGCGCTTTATGGCCTGGCGCACCATTGACGGTGTAACGCTAGACCCGCTGGGCGAGTTCAACGAACTGCAAACATTAGTGCGTGGCGTGCTGGCGCCAGCGTACCTCCTAGACTATCTGCGATACTTTGTGCTGTTTGAAGACGACGGACGCCTCGTCAAGAAGATTGCAGGCTATCACCAATTTCACGCGGTGCGCTCGGCCATAGGTCATGTAGTGGCCGCGTCTCGGCCTGGCGGCTCCCACAAGGGCGGCGTGGTCTGGCATACGCAGGGCAGCGGTAAGAGCATCACGATGACATGCTTTGCCGCACGGGTGATGCAAGAGCCAATGTTGGAAAACCCGACTGTTGTTGTCATCACCGACCGCAATGACCTAAATGGGCAACTCTTTGGCGTGTTTAGCCTAGCTCAGGACCTATTGCGAGAGCAGCCAGTGCAGGTTAGCACTCGTCAGGACCTACGCGCCAAGCTGGCGAATCGCCCGTCAGGCGGCATCGTGTTTGCCACTATCCAGAAGTTCATGCCGGGGGAAGACGAGGATACATTCCCGGTACTTTCTGACCGACACAACATTGTAGTGATTGCCGATGAGGCACACCGAACTCAATACGGATTCGAGGCAAAGCTGAAAGGTAAACCCGGCCACGAAACGTACCAGGTTGGCTACGCTCAGCACCTGCGTGACGCGCTACCTAATGCCACCTTTGTGGCGTTCACCGGCACACCGGTAAGTAGTGAAGACCGCGATACCCGGGCGGTATTCGGCGACTACATCTCCGTCTACGACATGCAGCAGGCTAAGGAAGATGGCGCCACGGTAGCCATTTACTACGAGTCGCGCCTGGCTAAATTAAAGCTGAAAGAGGAAGAGCTGCCGCACATTGACGACGAAGTCGACGAGCTTGCAGAAGACGAAGAGGAAAGCACGCAGTCCAAGCTGAAAAGTCGCTGGGCTGCGCTCGAGAAAGTCGTCGGAGCAGGGCCTCGGGTCACCAGCGTGGCAGCTGATTTAGTTGCACATTTTGAAGAGCGTAGTAAGGCCCAGTCAGGTAAAGCCATGGTGGTGGCAATGAGCCGGGACATCTGCGTGCATCTGTACGACGAGATTGTGAAGCTTCGTCCTGAGTGGCATGACAAAGACCCTGAAAAGGGCGCCGTCAAGATTGTCATGACCGGCTCGGCAAGCGATAGAGCCTTGCTGCGTCCACACATCTACAACGACCAAGTAAAGAAGCGCCTTGAGAAGCGGTTTAAAGACCCAGCGGACCCGCTGCGGTTGGTTATCGTCCGGGATATGTGGCTCACCGGCTTCGATGCCCCTTGCGTCCACACGTTGTATGTAGATAAGCCGATGAAGGGCCATAACCTAATGCAGGCCATCGCCCGCGTGAATCGGGTGTTCAAGGATAAGCAAGGCGGCCTTGTTGTCGACTACATCGGAATCGGCAACGAATTGAAGGCTGCGATGAAGGAGTACACGCAGTCGAGCGGCCGCGGGAAGCCAACCGTTGATGCTCGCGAGGCTTACAGTGTGCTGATGGAGAAGATGGATGTCCTCAGGGGGATGCTGCATGGCTTCGACTACAGCGACTTCCTGGCGGCCGGGCATAAGGCGTTAGCAGGGGCTGCCAACCATGTGCTTGGCATCAAGGACGGTAAGAAGCGTTTCGCGGACACCGCTTTGGCAATGAGTAAGGCGTTCACCCTGTGCTGCACCTTGGATGAGGCCAAGGAGGTACGTGAAGAAGTCGCGTTCCTACAGGGTGTGAAAGTCATCCTAACTAAGAAGGACCTTACTGCCCAGAAGAAGACTGATGAGCAACGCGAGCACGCCATTCGTCAGATTATCAATTCTGCTGTCGTATCGGAGAGTGTCGTGGACATCTTCGATGCGGTTGGGCTGGAAAAGCCGAACATAGGTCTGCTGTCGGACGAATTCCTAGCGCAGGTTAAGAATCTGCCAGAGAAGAATCTGGCAGTAGAGCTGCTGGAGCGCCTGTTGGAAGGCGAAATCAAGAGCCGCTTCGCCAGCAATTTGGTTCAGGAGAAGAAGTTCTCCGAACTCCTATCTAATGTCGTGACCCGCTACCAGAACCGTTCGATTGAAACGGCTCAGGTCATGCAAGAGCTGGTAGAGATGGCAAAGAAGTTTCGCGATGCGGCAAGCCGCGGGGAGCAACTTGGCCTATCGGACGATGAGGTCAAGTTTTATGACGCGCTGGCGACTAATGAGTCGGCTGTTCGCGAGTTGACCGATGAAACCCTAAAGAAGATTGCGCACGAACTCACTGAGAATCTTCGAAAGAACATTACCGTAGACTGGTCGGCTCGGGAGAGCGTCCGAGCTACCTTGCGTCTCATGGTCAAGCGAGTTTTGCGAAAGTACAAGTATCCCCCGGACCAGCAGGAACTGGCGGTAGAGCTGGTGTTGAAACAGGCGGAGGCGCTAGGCGCCGATTGGTCATAATCTCGTTAGAGCCGCTTACTTAAAAGCGTAGATAATAAAAATGGGGTATGGTTTGAAAGAGCATGATTATGGAATTTATAGCCCTATTATCCCAAGCGGTGGTTACGCACGCGACTTCTTTCTTCCCGAGTCAGATGGCGAGCTAAGTGACCAGCTTGCCATAATTGTTGACGGTGAGGGTCCAGTTTTAAAGACTGTTGTCATGAAACGGCTTGCCAAAGCATGGGGGCTAGGCAGATTTGACCAAAAGGTTGGAGCTCGGCTTAGTAGCTTGTTCCCTGATTCCATCAGCGCGAATGGTGCTGAAGAAGATTTCGTTTGGCATGAGGCACGTATTGGCCCCAAGACGTATCACTTCCGGGGTGCATGCCTCTACCCTAGCTCTAAACGTAAGGTGCAGGAAGTGTGCTTAGAAGAACTCGGCAATGTCGCGCTTTATGTTTTGGAAAGCGTAGAGGAATTGAATCTGGAGGAGCTGACACGTCGAGTCTGCCGAATTATCGGAACTAACTACAGTAACCTCGCGCGTGAGCGTATTAACCAAGCGTTAAGGATTGACTTCATACGAAATGAAATCGATATCGATGGCGATACGATGAAGCTATCTAAATAGTACTAGCCTAGATTTGCCCTGACACGAGATGTCAGATGGGTTAGAGTTCTGAGAAGGGCCTGCTTTGGGAATTCCCAGCGCGGCAAACGAAGCTTCGACGTGTGACTCCGGTAACCACAAATCCCCGCGCGTTGGGGCTGTTTAACGTCTCACTGCTTATTGTACATTGCAAGTTCCTTGCACTGGAGAATGGGACGGACTTAGTGGCAGAGACACTTAGCTCCGCGCGGCCAGGGCCACCGCCGAAGCCAACGCCGCTGTCGTGCTGGAGCCGATGAAGAAGTTGACCTTGGGCCACAATAAACAGGAGGAGCGATGACCTACCAGCCGTACAACTACCCGGCCAAATCGCTGGACATCCAGTCTCGTTTGATGATGCTTGGGCTCAAGCCAAATCACCTCAGGCTCATTGGCTCGTTCCTCGTCGCATATGGCATGTTCGAGACCACTTTGGAGCGCGCACTGTGGACGTTGAGCGAGACCAGCCTCGAGGGCACGCGGCCCTTTACGGAGAAGATGAATACGGAGGCCCAATTCAAGATGCTGGGTGACGGTAACGCGAAGCTCTCCGCGAAGTGCAATGCCATCCTTAAGGTCGCCTCCCACGCTGCCGAGGACCTGAACGAGTACAGGAACAGTCTGGTCCATGGCTATATATTGTCCTTGGGGCCTGAGCGCGTGCCTTCGTTTATGAAGAACCCTCACTGGCACGGCGCAACCGGCAGAAAAAAGGCGGTGGGTGACGCGTACATTAATGAGCCCATGCAGGACCTTGTGCTGATTGCAGCATGGTCGTTGTGGCTCTTGGTGCATGCCATTGAGAAGGTCTTCGAGAAGCCCGAAACGCAGGCAGATATCGAGGCCATGGAAGACGACGTGCGGCGCGCAAAAAGCTACGCAGGCGAATCACGTCATCTGCGTAGCTTGATGAACGACGAGAAATACTGACTAAGCTGGCTGCTACGGCATGCACACAATGCGCCAAGCACGTTGTACACTTTTTATATAAGCAGAAAGGCTCCAATGTCCCGCTACACTGATTACGCTCCGCTCACCCCGTACCTGTCATCCAGCCAAGCAGCGCAAGTCGCGCTGTCATTTGATGAACTAGACAAAATCATCGTTGGCGGCTTGGCCGACTCAGCAAAGAAGTACCCATCGATGTGGACAAACAAAGAAGAAAGTCGGTCATGGGCAAAGTCTTGGCTGGATGCTGGTCGACGTGCGTCGCTCGACGTCAAGGGCAAGCGGGTGGTGTTCACGCTCGATTCCAGTCTTGAGCCAAGCGAGTTGGCCGCTGACGTGGTCGACGAATCGACTTCGCAGGAGCTGACTGAGTACGTTGAAAGCAGCTTGAGCCTCGAACGCGACCTTGAGGACCAAATCGTCAGCCATCTCGACGCGCTGGAGCCAGGCCTGACGTTGGTGTCGCGGCAGGTGCGCAGCGAAGTCGGCATCCTGGACTTGCTTGCAAAAAGTCGGGATGGCCAGACAGTCATAATCGAGTTGAAGGCCGGCGAAGCCAAGGATTCCTCGATTGGCCAGATAGCTCGTTACGTCGGCTGGTACAGCGAGAATGAAGGTGCCGCGCCGCGTGCGATTCTGGTCGCCAGCGGCTTTCCGCAGCCCGTGCGTTGGGCGGCGAAGGCAATTCCTGGGCTGCGTCTGGTAACGTATCAAGTTCAGTTCAATTTCGAAGAAGCGACGGTGTCAGCATAAGAAAAGAAAAGCCCCCGAAGGCGCCTCGCTATGCCAGTCGATGATTAGTTGTCCAATGCATCGATTACGGCCAAGGTCAAGCGGCCGTATTGTCATTCATGACGAGGTCCGATTTCGGGCGGATGCTCACGGTCGTCAATCGGACGTTTTGTGTCAGGCCAGTATGAGGTAATACATCTAAATAATGCTTGTCGCAGTTGTTGACACTAGCCTCCACACGTACACGAAATTATCCTGTCATAAGATATTTATCCTGATTATGGATAATGCAGTATAACGCCCCGCGGAGGACTACCGACGCAGCCGGCGACCAAGCCGTACGCGTGGAACTTGGCTTGGCCGGCGATAACGAAGAAGAATCTGAATGAGCCGCCTCAAGATGACTGACTACCTCGACCTAGAACGACGTTTCGGACTTTTGACCAAATATTCGGTCGAGGAACTTTTGGCTGTAGATATTATGGGCCGCAGGCACCTAGACTGGGAACAACTTCTGACCGGACGGTTCTCCATCATCACGGCTCGTGCCAACTTCGGCAAAACAATGGAACTGCGAGCTTGCGCCCAGCGTCTTCGTGATGAAGGGAAGCATGCTGTATTCGTTGCCCTTCACCGGCTTCTCGAAGAGTCTGACTTTCAAATCGCTCTTGAAGCGACCGAGGCCAGGGCGTTCGTAGCTTGGGAGGCCGCGGCCACCAAGCGACTGCACCTGTTCGTTGATTCACTGGACGAGGCGGCACTGGGTCGGGAGTCGGGGCTTCAGTCTGCACTTCGTAGGGTGTCCAAGGCAGTTAGACGAGCTGGTGCAGATGTCAGTTGGATTCTCTCGTCGCGCCCTGCCACTCTCACGCCATCAGTTCTTGAGGTTATCCAAGCAGAGCTTCGTACCATGCTATATATGGGTGACGCGAAGGACGAGTCGCCCGACGACACGTTAGAAGAAGTGAATGCCACTGATGCGCCGAGCGTGGGGCTTTCCGGGTTCGATGCCGACAGCACCGTCAAAGCAGTGGCCGTCCCGAAGGAGCACTTGAAGGTCTTCAGGTTGCTTCCTCTGTCAAGCAGGGCAGCCACGATGTACCTTGAGGTTCGCCATGGTGTCGCTGACGGCAGGGCGTTGCTGGATGCGGCACGACGTTTCGGCCTAAATGACCTCGCGGATGGCCCAGGAAGTCTCGATGTACTGTCTTACGTCGACCCATTGTCAAATCCGCCTAGCGACCTTACCTCCATCTTTGAGCGGATGGTCGCTGGTTTCCAAGCTCAACAGCGTTCGGACCACCGCGAGTCGCTGGTTGGACGTCCCTCCCCCGAGAGCTTGGACGAGGCCGTGGCGAAGCTTGCGGCAGCTTCCACAGTTTGTCAGCTGCCAAACATGGAGTTGGCCGCAGATGCTCTCAAGGTGCGGAATGGTGTGTTGTCGTGTCGGCCTCTTGTGGGTTCCTTGCTTTCTGAAAGTTCATTGACGTATTTGCTTGGCTCGAGGCTGTTCATTGATTCCGGACAGCATCAGGTCAAGCTGTATCCTGAGCAACTGCTCCCCTACCTTGCCGCGAAGCGCCTCTCAACACTAGCTCAATCTCCCGAAGACGCACACAGACTTATCGTTGCGCTGTCGTGGCGGGCAGCGACGGGTGAGCGGGGAGTACACAGGGCCTACCTGAATGTCGCCGGCTGGCTGGCCACGTTCAACATCCACTGCAGATTGGAGTTACTAGAGGTCGAACCGCAGGCCGTTGCCTTCTTCGGTGACCTGCGGAATACACACGTCCCGTTGGCTGATGCGAGTGCCGCGTTGAAGCGTAGCTTGGTTCGGCTAACCACTCTCGGCGACACCCTCGGACGGAACCAGTTCACCCTGACGACGGAGAACTACTGGCAAGCTGCTAAGCCCGGAATTGAATCTACGCTTTTAGAGACTTATGACAGCGTCGGCTCTGACTGGCACGCGCGCCAAGCACTTCTCGATATTGCTACCCATTCGCGTCTCGACGTCTTCCGCGACAAAATTCTATCCGAGCATGGCAACGACTACGCGAAACTGTTAAAAAATTCAGCTCAGCTGGTGTATCTGATGTCGCTGGGCCGGGATAACGATGCCCAGGCAATCTCCGATGCAGCGAAAACGAATTCACCCCTTGAAGAAAGGACGCTTGTGCTCCTTCTTAGAGAGCTTGCGTGGATAAAATTTGATGCCGCGACGATTGCTGAACTGGTGAGCAAGCAGTACATGCTAAAGGGGGGTAGCTTCAGCCTTGGTTGGGCTCTTACGCACGAAATCGCAGACGTTGCAAGCCCTGAGCAACTCGCGGCGCTGACCGAGGGGTTGTTGTCATACATGGTGAAGCACTACGAGGTCAAGCGTGGCGAGCACAGCGAGCCGTATGACAATTTCGCGGAGGCTGTTCGAGAGTTGATTGTACTCATTATTCAAGCTGAGAACCTTCCTGTCAAACGCGCTACGCAGCTATGCCTGACATATTTCCAGGCAAACGGCAGGCTCCATTTCGGAAACTTTGACCAGCATGAGCTCCGCTCGGCGCTGAAGCTTTCTGACGCCGTTCGCCAGAATCTACTCCGAATGGTCATAGCGCAAAGTGACCGAACGTCCGACGGCATCTGGGAGACGTTCTTTGCATACGGCTTGTACCGACCTTGGGAGGACGGCGATGTTGAGGCGCTCGCCGAGCCTGGATTTACCGAACTGGTGGCCAAGCTCAACAAAAAAGCTGCTGCGCAGGAGCCGATTGGTCGCCCCAAACAAGCAAAGCAGCAGAAACATGGGCTGAACGAACAGGCAAGGGTAACGCTATTAACCCAAGTTGATAGTTTGAAAGACGGTTCGAATACGAATGCGCTTGCTTGGATATCCAGGTGGTTAAGCCAGACAAATCGCAATTCCCGCTACGGCGAATGCGACTTCTCTGCATTCGAGACGGCAGCGGGTCCTGTACTCGCAAGCGCTGCTCGTTCCGGACTTTGTGCCATCTGGCGCAAACGAGCGCCCTTATTCGCAGAAGCCGAGCGCAACATCACACATTTCGTGACAGTCGCAGGCCTCCAGGGGCTTCATCTTGACCTGGGAGTTGGAGCGAACCTTCCAGCACTGTCCGACGCCGAGGTTAAGCAAGCTCTCTTCTACGGTCGATTTGAAATAAATGGCTACCCTAAGTGGTTCTGGCCGGTCGTACGTGCGCGTGAAGCGGTAGCGCTCGAGGAATTCGGCAAAGTCGTGGCTGGGGCCGATGCCGGTGCGGTGTCGGCTGACCAAGCGGACGCACTAATTCGCAACCTTCCTGACGCGCCTTTGGCTGTTCAGTACGGACTAGGAGGCGCGGCATGGAGGTTTGCAACAAGCTCAACTAGCGTCGATTCCCACTCCCTTGAAGGAGCACTTAACTGTGCAGTAGGTGGCGGGAGTATCGACCAAGACACGTTCGAGAACGGAGCTAAGTCGCACATATGCGCAGCGTTCCAGACATCCTTGTCTAATTCGTCGACTGTTACCTCACCGGAGAATACCGACCAACAGGCGCGCAGTCAGTATGATGCCCGAACCCAAGAGATGACGCGCCAGCGCTCGAACGCGGTTGTATGGGGCTTGTTCTGGCTGTCGCACTACCCATCAGCCTTCGGCGCGTGGTGGGAACAATGGCGTACATCCGAACAGCGCCCAGCGGAAGAGTTCATGTTCGGATTGGCTGCGTACATTGGCCATGACCGCCAAAGTCGCTTGAGAGAAGCAGCCAGGAAAAGCATAGGAGGGCTAAAAGCACTCTCCGCCCTTTATGAATGGGTAATAACCGTTGTTCGGGAATCCGATGACATTATTCACGAGGATGGAGAAGCGTACACCGTTGATGCCCGCGAAAACGCTCAGCGTCTTCGCGACTCTCTCCTACCCGCGATTTCGAGCATCAAATCTCAAGCAGCCTACGAGGTGCCAGATGAGCTTCGAAGGAAGGCTACCGATGCGAACGCCAAGTACATTCAACGGTTGCAATTTCAGATGCGTGAGGCAGAAGCGTATATCGCTCCAGTTGCACAGCAAAACTACACCAAGTTCGAGCGAGATTTCTCGCCTCCGGTGACAAGCTATATGCAATTCGCTCAAGCTGTACACAACGACTTGCTTACGGTGAAACGTTGCATCGAGCATGGCGAGTTCAGCCTACGGAGGTTCTTCAACCAAGTCGTCATGGAGCATATCAAAACCGATACTGAAGGCCTGGCCCTCGAGGAAGACTTCCAAGCGCTACTCGGGAGTGAGCTGAACCACGCTAGCAGCGGCCGTTATGGAGTGACGCTCGAATCAATCCTTCCGGCGGCAACCCGGCGAGATGTCCTGTGTCAGGTCGGTGACATGCGAGCCACAGTTGAACTCAAGATGTCCGAGCGTTGGACGGTGGCCGACTACGTCGTGGCCTTGTCTAAGCAGCTGAAGGGACAGTACATGCAGGCCTCGGACTCGAAGATTGGCTTTTTTGTCATTGTGCTTCAGCGTCATCGGAAATGGGACAACCCGACGGGCGGAGAGGTCGACTTTGCAGGACTAATTCGTCTTCTCGAAGCCAATGCCTTGGAGCTGCAAGCTGCTGACCCCGCACTCTTCTTGCGTATTGTAGGCATCGACGCCGCGCCCCAGGCCGATTTCCGAAAGTCGATGGCCGCTACGAAAGCCGCCATCAATGGGCCAGCCAAGTATGCAGACGATAACGGCAATACTTGGACTGGGAAAGGACGTCGACCAAAGTGGCTGAAGGATGCTCTTGCCAAGGGGAAGACACTTGCAGAATTTGACATTGGACAGCCTATAACTTAATCGATTCGGCAATGCGTGCGCGGCCGGCTCCAGTCCCAAGTGCAAGAGCATTCAGAAGGTGAAAGCGCTTGGGCCGACCCAACTAGCCACACTACAGGACCCGGTCGCGACTGGCCGCCCTTGGCCAGTTCTGCCGTTCAGCGTATGGCAATTGCCAGCCCAAAGTGGACAATCTGATGTGCGTCTGGACAGAAATTCATTGTCTATTTCATTAAGTAGGTCGCCTAAACTCAATATGGCGACAGCTTAAGAGATAGCGTGTTGCGTCGACTATTTTGAGCTTAATTTTTTTTTCGACACATTATGAATATCATCGCGTGTCTCAAAGATTAGCTTTAAAAGAAGTTCCTGTGGCATGTGGGTAACGTCTACTAAATCGACAGTTACAAAATTCTTACCTGATTCATCTTCAACTTTTGACGGTGCGTGGTAAAAGTAGCGATTCTCTTTGACATCTACAATTAGAAGAATTCCTGGAACATTAGAACTAGCCAGAAGTTTGTGCGTACGTTTCGATATCTGAAGCCGCTTCGTCGGCTGCTCCGTCGCTTTTACTTCAACAGCAATCAGATTTAAGCCACCTTCCGAGTTTAGAAATCCAACAAGAAAATCGATTCCAATATCCTTACTTCCATTGTTACGCGCGAGGTAGAAAGGCTCTAAATTTTGAAGAAATAGTTCTGCCATAAGTTCGCCGCGACGGCCAACAAATTCACCATTGTCTGTTTTATTCATGCGAATGCTGATTGCGTTGGTTTTGATGTGTTTGCGACCCAGTGAGCTACAATTTCGTCATGCAGTGTCTGGAGGTTCGTAGCCGTCAGCTGGTTCTTTAACGGAATACTTGTGATAGCTTTTAAAGGAGTGCCTGCGTGCACACACCTCACAAATACACGTTTTGTGGGCTCATGAATACCAAAAATATACGTAGGGGCAGGTATCTTCTGAAGCCGCTCGATATCATGCTTTGTTGACGAAATTCTAACAACTCTTGCTTTTTTGGGTAACGGCTTGGCAGTAGCCTTAGCTTGGCCTAGAAAATACATGCCACTACCTATAACGGAATTGAGCTCAACATAAAAGTCGACTGCCGGCCACTTATCCCCCAAGAAACCTGGCCGAAATAGCGGCGCCGGTCTGCCACTATATTCAGTCAACTCCACTTCAACAAACTTTTCCCCGCGAAATCCTGTTACGTCGTTCAATGAGGCAATCATGAGATAAATATATTCTCCATGCAAACTGTCTGTTTTAGTGCCCGTTATTCATAATTAAAAATAACAAGAGTACTATATCGTTGCATAAAAACTTCAAAAAATCAACACCGGCGCTTTTGCAAAGGCAAAAATCCCTAAGGTGTTGCAGATGAGCAATGACGTGATTACCTTCTCCTGCCAACGAAATGCTATGAAGCCATAATCAGCGATAGCGTTCAACTGAACCAAACCACTCGACCTCTTGTAGTTTCCATGTCCACCACCGGAGTACTGTATAAAACACAGTGTATCGCCGGACGGCGTAATTGTGCGTATATGTGGTAAGCCTCATACATTAGATTTCCGCTAATCAGGTATAGACCTATCGTCGAACGGTAGGTTGCTAATAAGTGGTTGATAAAATGGTTGACGTTGGCAGCGGTTAGGAAACCCTAGAAAATTACCGAACGCACAGACTACCGGTTGCCTTTTGGAACGATACTAGCTACCTTGCCTAACTCAGCCAATTCCTTTACGAGCTTTGCATTAATTGCTTTTCCAATAGCGGCCGCCTTCTCTGCTTTCGCTCGCGCTGTAAAATGCTCAAGAGCCTCTGACTTGTAGAGGTTGAGCTGATGAGAAAGTTCTGCCTTCTCACCTCTTAACCTGTCAATGAGTTCGGTATATGTGGTCGGCGTAGCGTTTCTTGCAACTTTCGTGCTTTCAATTATTTTCCTGACACGAGGGTACCGACAACCTTTCGCTTTACCGATTAAGGTCCTAGAATGCCCGGCCTCTAGCGATACCGTAAGGGGATTCAGAGCCAACTTTCCGCGGGCTGCACGTGCCTTTAGCTCCTTGTTTCTTGGCTTTCCCTCTTGTATTCGAGCGACAGCATCAAGAAAGTCTTGCTCAATTGCATCAACAGGTGGTTCCACTTCTCGCTTTTTAGGCATCCAGCCTCTCCATTTCGAGTTTCTCCAGCTCAAGCGTAAGTCTCGAGTCGAGCTCTTCCATACTTACGGAAAGCTTTTTTAGAATAGCGAGCGCTTGAGCGGCCCGGAACTCAATCACCCGCTGCTCAGGTGCAACGTTTCTCCGCTGCCTTCTCTCGACTTCTAACGAAAGGGCGTAGCCGACATATCGGCTAACCCAAAATTCCTTATGACTTCTGTCCATGACTGCGTTCGCGCAACCAGCACATAGGCTAGGCTCTCGGGTTTCGAAGTTTGGATGATGCCGGACCCAAATCGGCGTCTCGGTCTCATCATGACACCGCATTTCGCTTCGTTTAAGCGGCGCACATGTGGCATAGGAGGAAAAAAACATCTTGATTTGGTTGTCATCTATCCACTCTACTGTCCTGCTCCACCGTTCAGACACAGGTAGCCCAGCCAGCTTTTCACGCAATTTCTTAGCTTGGGATTCGAAATGCTCACCCATTCGACCAGCGAAAACGGAACGTTGATTTATCAAGTCGAAAATTGCGTGATTGGTTCGCTGACGACTGATGGAGTCAAGGGCATCGACAAGAACAGGATTCTTGCCGATATAACCACCTTCCGTCATCGCCAAACTGACGTGGTGGAACTGCATCTGAATGACCGGCAGCAGCCGAGAGTCACATGCCAGTGTAAAGTTGGCCCAACTCTTGCGAAGCATATGAGTCGTGAATATGCTCCCTTTACTTTCACGCCACCGTACTAAATCGTTTTCGCTGATTTTGCGCGCGCTCTCGTCGGGCAAATTGGAAAGGTCCACACCCCGTTCGAGAAAGCGCTTCATTCCCCTACGTATGCCATCAGACGTCATCCTATTGAACGAAGTCGATGGTCTAGCTAGGGTGTGCCCTACCCGGGCTGCCAGGATTAGCTTTGTCGTGTTCGCTGCAGCACGCCAAGGCGCGTAAAGTTTGTTTAGAACAATCACGGCCCTGACAGCCATTGGTATGTCGGAACTTCCCAACGGTCGCATGCCTAGAACCCAATCAACCTCGCGCGGTAGTCCTTCCTTAGTTTTTGATATTTCAGTACGGATAACGAACCATTCGTACAGCCCCGTAAGGCTCGTTTCCAGACGAACTCCTACCGGAAGTCCACTATCCTCGTTGATACCGTTCTCAATTCCACATAATTCACTGACACGCATACCCGACATACCTTGAATAGTCAAAGTTGCGGCGTCGCGGACAAGCTCATAGATTTCGCGCATCTCGACCCAGGCTGCGTTTTTATGACGACTAAGCGGCTCACGCCACGGCCGGGCTTCCCCGTCGGCGGTCGAAAACGAGAACTCGTGCAAAAACCTTTTCTCAGCCCTTAAACGGCTTTTCTTAGCATTTCCCTGCGCCCGGTCGTCAATGTCTGATGTCTTGAAGACTTCAAGTAGACGGATTATGTCGTCAGCGGGTGCGCCTAGCCAGCGGGCCGCTGAGTTAAACAGAGGAATTGCAACCTCATCGGGCAAGGGCATAATCCAGCCCTGTGCCTTCGTCGCCAACTTAAGCGCAATCGAATGTGCCCCCTTCCCATCAAAAGGATGTTGAGCTAACGACTCAACATTAAAAAGCTTGAGGTGAGCTCGTTGGTCCCACAGCCGCATGAGAGGAGCAAGCGCCCTATCGAAGACTGCAACGCCGATACCCTCGTCATCCGCGTCTTCATAATATTCACGGGTCGAAACAAAGACGGGCAACTCACTGATATACTGCTCAATAATGAACGGCGAGAGCTCCGCGGGAGTGTGTATCCCTTGAGCTGACATCCATGACAGAAAGACGTTTAATTCGTTTTGGAGACCACTGATTGCGCCTGGGCTGGGTGCTCTTCCCTTCGCGGGTAACGTAAGAACGGACAGTATTAGGATTTTTGCCCAGCGAAGTCGAATTGAATGACGTTGGTCGGTTAACTTCGAGTCATCGAGCAGCGTCATTGCCCAGTTGATAGTACTGGTAGCGTTGCGCGAGCCGTTAGTGAGATTTGTAAAGACCCAGCGAACGTCCTTAAATTGACTGTGTTCGCTTACCCAGTGTTCGGCTAATTCGTCCGGCGTGAGCTCCTGCAGGTTTATTGACTTCGACTGGACTTGCCTACCATCCGCCACCAATTCAATGCTTTTTCCCATCGAACACATTTCCTTTTTATCCGACAAGCGGAAGACGGACAACTACTTGTTGTGACAGCAAAAGAACATCTTCCGGGACAAGAGCAAGCAACGCTCGAAGGTCGCTCAGAACGGGTACCCATCGCTTCACCCACGTTTTCGAACTTACAATCCCCTGACTTCTAAAGATGGCGTCAACGAGTGCGGTGTAGAAGGCAACGCTATCGGGGTCTTGCGGAAATGCACCTGCGAGAGGACACGCAGGGCACCCTCCATAATCGTTGCAGAGTCGCCCAGGCAACTGATTGGGCCGCGGGCTATCGAACGGGTCTACGCACATAAAGCCCGGTGTTGCTGCTCCTTTGTCTGCTGGTGCCGTCCGAATACGCGGGTCTACCTTGCCGTCGCTATCAAACCACCGTTCTCGCAGCAAAAGAACCTGACCGATGCGCTCACGATAATGTTTTCTAACCCCGTCACTCGTGTAATGCGTCCAGGTAGTCCGCACGCTGCCATGGTTCCCGACACGAGCGGCGGCTTCCAGACTGCCGTCGAGAGTTTGAACAAGATTCAGTACAGTCGGTCGCAATTGCGAAAGCGTGAACCGTTTAAGCCCGTTTTCTTTAACAAAGTTTTCTAAACTATGCTTCCAAACAGAGTCGTGACTTGGTCCCTGAAAAGTAGAGCCTAGCCTGCCCCAACTTTTCGGGTTTTTAACATGAGTTTCTTGCAGGAATATGAATATAAAGTCTTCGTGTCCTTTAGCCACGAACGGTCTAGTACGCGCTGTGAAATCGCGCAACAACGTAAGCAGTCGCGAAAGGCTTATTGAAGAGCTTACTCCGGCGTTCGGGTCCAGTAGCCGTACAAGGTTATCTTTTGCTCGGTCTTTCACCCCAATAATTTCTATCATTGGAATACCGGCGATATCCTTTTGCATGTCGATATCTTTCCATTTAAGCCAGAGAGCAGTGTCCGGATTAAAAACGGCCGTGATAGTAATAAGTATCGCGAAAGCGACCAAATCGCGACTGGATGGATGGAAATATCTAGAAAGGTCAACGCCTCCGTGCTCTTTTGCTAACCGTCGCATAGACGCTTCGAGCATCGCACTATCCTCAGCGACAACCGATATTTCGGGAATAATACCCGGATACAACTCGTTCAGCGTTGCAAGAGCAGTATCGAGTTCAAACGTATTTTTTTTCGAAAGGTCAACTGAATCGTTCAAGTCAGCTAATTTCCGCTGTCCCAGACTAATTAGTTCTAGTCCACGAAGGTACCTTGATTCGATGGCTAGCACCTCTCGTTCGGCTGCCTCCATTATTCGTAGCAAATCATCCAGTGACAATACTTCCGTAGGAATAACCGTGTGAACGGCCCCCGCAGGGCCCGCGGGTACACGCCTAGCTATTCTTTTTGCTACCAGAGCAAACGGCCCATCTGTTAGCGAAGATAAAACGTTCCTCAAGGAACCTAGGTAGCCCGAAATCGTTCCGGCTGCAAGCGCTTTGCCGCTGCGACCTTTGTCAAGATTGAGGTGAGAGCGATATTCGAGCAAGACCACATCATTAATGTCGTCAGGTTGAAGATTTGCTCCATATGCTAATCGGACGAACTTGAAGAAGCCGAGCTTTAGTTCGCCTGCTACAGTACGCGCAGTTCCCGGCTTTTGCTTAGCACTGTAGGATAAAAACGCCGGTCCAAACAACGGCATCAAATTTGGAAACTCCAGCATGAAGCTGATATCGATGCGGCTCGGCTCCACCCCCCCGGAGTGGGGAAATACAGCATGATAAGTAGGACGACCGGTCTTCGGATGTTTGCCGTGTTCCAAGCGTCTCATTGGCAATTCCGGAACCCCGCCCCTCGCCTCTCTTCGCCGAGCGGCCTGAGCGGCAACGCTGGCGCCAGCGCTTGCCTTAGCTACTTTTTTGCTCATGCAATTCCCAACGAACGATGCAAGCTAAACAGGCCAGGCTGGGCATTGAAGACGTTCACATGAGCCAGATAAGTATTGATTGTAGTCTTTAATCTTGCATGCCCAAGCTGAGCCTGAATTTTCTTCCATGGCTCAGCATTGCCATTTTTGACTTCGATGTGATAGGTATAAACTGCATAAGTATGACGAAGGTCATGAACGCTGTAACGGGCCACCTTTTGCAGATATTTTTCTCCCGTTTCGACATTCGTCTTTTCGTCAATATCGACCAACCCAAGAGCGAGACATGCGCGCTCAACCATTTTTTGAATCGCGCCCCTCGTTATCGGGATACCTTCCCCCCTATTCGAATTTAAATTACCGAGAAAAAGCTGAATCGGAATTCCTCGAGAGGCTTTTTTTCGTTTTGTTAGAGCCTGTGCACGCTCAGTATTGATATACTCGATAGCATCTAGTACCAGCCAAGTCGGGATTGCTACCTTCCTGGTCACATCCCCTTTGCCAACGATTGTCAGCGCCAAATCAACATAAGGCGTTGCTGGGTTTGGGTTAAGATTGAGGAATTGAAGTGTCGTAAGTCCCGTAATTTCTGCTACTCGGAGTCCTACATAAACACCGATATCAAAAATAAGGCGGTCTCTGCAGTTACGCATGTCACCGTTACGCTGACTGGCTTGCGGACCCGCGTAATTCAAAAGTGCTCTCAGGTCGTCAATTCTTAGGGAACGTATTTTTTGATTTCTGCCCACTTTCGGAAGTTCCCGGTCTCGCAGTCGAGCCCTAGCTGTCCGTGTATGAGCTAATGCATCTTCATCGACTCTAGCGTTCCGGGTTTTACTGTCATCGAATATGTCGCTGTCGTTTCCGATATCACCGAAATACCAGCGTTTTCGAGCTGCGTAAACATAGAACTGCCTCACGACGACCATCGTATCGCGAATGCCTTTTGGCCCGTAAAGTTCACCAGTATGAGGAGATACAGAGCCTTCGAAGTCGTCTCGAAAGTCTGTGCGGTCTACGGAAGTTGCGCTTCTCCAGTTCCTCTCTAGTGCTTGGCAATAGTGAAACCAAGTCTTAAGACCATAAGCTGCTTTTTCCCAGGTATGAGTAGAACGTGATGAGCCCGCTGTAACAAACTGGTCGTAGAGAAAGCTGGTCGGCTCCTCGAACAACTTGACCTCCGCGTCGGTTAGGAGGAAGAAGCCAGGTTGGCCTTGGATTGCCGTAGGGCGGTAGCCCCGTTCGATGAAAAGCTCGATTTGACTATGCAAAAAAGTGTTCACGGACACTTATCACCCCATCAAAATTGCTGAACACAGTTCCGCTAGCTAAAGACATTGCCCCCGATAGTCTTAGAGAACAATGAACACTTTTTCATGTCCAAATCTAACTCATGCATTGTGGAGTGTCAACTCAGAGCTCAGAGGGAAGATGAGGTTCGTTGCTATGTCTACATAACGTGCTCGCAACCCCGGTAGGGGTTGAGCGACACGCTGAACGGAATATCGGGCGACGTATTGCGCGACAGGATAGTCTTGGCGAACTCGTCGGTAACCACGGTCTTGAACGCAGCCGGCTCATCTCCGGATTCAGCAGCCTCGTCAAACCAGCCGTCATCAAAACGTTCGCGGCCGTTTACCTCGTAGCGCCCCTGCAGGTTCGACACCGCACCACGCCCCTTGCGTGCAACGCGCGGCGGCGCCAGCATGATGTGTTCGTCTACCTGCTCGCGGCGGTTGGGCTCATCGGTGTCGATCATTGCCGCTGCTCCATACTGTATGTTTATACAGTATATTACGCCGCTACCCCATCAAATTCAAGCGCCAGCTGCCCATGATCAGACAGGACGGGCAAAGGTCGCCAGATAGTTCACGCTCGTATCGCCGCACCATGAAGCCCGATGCAACACCGGCAGGTAACGCATGCCGCGCAAGTCGATCCGCTGCAGCCCGGCCCCGGTGGCTGCAGCCAGCATCTCGGCGGGTTTGACGAAGCGGCGCCATTGGTGTGTGCCACGCGGCAACACACGCATCACGTACTCCGCTGCCACGATGGCCAACAGGTAGCTCTTCCAGCTGCGGTCGATCGTCGATGCCAGCAGCAAACCACCGGGCGCAACGCGTCGAGCCACCTCTTCGATGAATGCGTTGGGGTCGGCCACATGCTCGGCCACCTCGAGCGCCAATACGACGTCAAAGCATTCGTCGGGCTGCAGGACGGATTCCAGTTCGCCCAGGCGATAATCGACTACCGCGCCGCTGGCGGCGGCGTGGCGCTGCGCCGCCGCCAGGTTGCCAGGCGAGGCATCGATGCCGACCACCTGCGCGCCACGCAGTGCCAGCGGTTCGGACAGCAGCCCGCCGCCGCAGCCGACGTCGAGGATGCGCAGACCCGCCAGCGACGTATCGGCGCGGCCGAAATGCGACGCCATGCACGCCAGCAGATAGGCCTGGCGCAGCGCGTTCGTCACATGCAGCGGCCGCATCGGTCCGTTCGGGTCCCACCAGGTGGCGCCGAGCCGGTCGAAGCGCGCGATTTCGTCTGCAAGCGCGCTCATGCCCGGTCCCCGTTCGCACCAGCGGTCACCAGCGCTGCCAGCGTGCGCCCGGAGCGCCAGGCGCCTTCCACACCGCCGCCGGCAAGGGCATCGCCGCACACGCCAAGCCCCATGCCCGCGTCCCACCAGGCACCAGCAGCCTGCTCGTCAGCAGGCACCGCTGCCAGCGTTGCATACAGCCAGCGATGCACGGCCGCGAAGCGCCAGGCCAGAGCACCGCCGACACAGTCGGCAAGCGCCGCCTGCAGCATCGCCTGCACCTGATCGGGCGACGTATCCAGATGTGCGCCGGTCCAGTCGGGCGTTGCGTGCACCACCCACTGGGCCTGCCCCGTCAGCACTGTGCGCGCCGGCTTGGCATCGTTGCGCACCACCAGCGCCAACGGGCCGGATGCGGGCAGCGCCAGGTCCCAGTCACCGCCGGTTGCGGGCGCATCGGTTGTGCCCATCAAGACCCAGACGGGCAACATCGACACGGCCTGCGCGCGCGCGGCCCAATCCGGGCGATGCACGCCCAGCAGCGCGGCCGCCTGTTGCGGCGGGATCGCCAGCGCCACGGCATCGAAGCCATCGGCCAGGGTCACACCAGTGCTCTCTAGCGACCATGTTGCGCCGCTGCGGCGCACGCCATCGACCGTGCACAGGGTATGCAACGGCAGGTCCTTCAACAAAGCGCGGCACAGGGCCGGCATGTCGGGCGTGGCAACCCAGAACGCGCCGCCAGGCAGGGCTGCGCCATGCGCCAGCCGCGGCGTCCAGCGCGCCAGCAGACCGGCGCGCTGTCCCTCTTCCACGAAACCCAGGAAGTCGGCGCCCACGGCAGCAAAGCACGGCGTCCCGTGATCCAGGCCCAGCACGGCATCGGCGAGTGTCACACGCCTGGTGGACATGCGCCCGCCAACCCCACGCGACTTGTCAAACACCTGCACCGCATGCCCGGCATCGGCCAGCGCGCGCGCACAGTTGGCCCCGGCAATGCCGGCTCCCACCACCGCTACCCGTAGGCTCGTGCCACTCATCGCTTGCTGCCGCGGCCGCGCCACAGCGGCCTCATGACCAGGAACAGGCGATAGGCCGGCTCCAGCAACGCCAATCCAAGCCTGGAGCCCAGCAGACGTCCAAGCCAGGCCCAGCGCGGCAAGGACCGCCACAGCAGGGTGAATGCCTCAGCGCCGCTGGCCAGGGTGCCATCGGGACGGCGCGTGTGCAGGCGCGCCATGGCAGCCTCGCGGTTCAGTCCCGGGCCAAGCGCTTCGGGCGCGCAGTGGGCGACGTCGACCCAGCACACCTGGTCTGCGCCGTCCTGACGCTGATAGAGGGCGATCTCGCGGGTGCATACCGGGCAGCCGCCGTCGTAGTACACCGTGGGGGAGGTTGAGGATTGTTCTTGCATGATTTGATCATACAGGAAACAGGTCAAAATGCGGTTCACCGTCACCGGTGTTTCGGTTTAATGCCCCGCTAAACGGTTCACGCCCTGTTCATCAGATTGACTTGCGTCGCCTGCGAGTGATCCGGCAGCGCAAGTGCGTACATAGGCCGCTTGTTGGGCGACAAACCCGTCGAAGGCGTCGAGCAGCGGGCTGAAGCGCCTGGGCGCGCCTTCCAGCTGCCCCAGCGCCTGCGCCGCCGCTTCGAGACTTGATAACTGATGCGGCGCGTGCGCCTTGCGGATGCGATAGTTCGACGGCGCCACGTCGGTCAGCCCCAGGCGCGACAACCGTTGCAGTGCCGGGTTCAGATACAGCATCTTGCGGCTCTTGCGCCAGGTGGCGTCAAGTAGCACCAGCCGCAGTGCTTCGGCAGGCAGCGCCGGCATTGGCGGCGGCATCGGCAAGCCCGCGTCGCCCGGCGTGGCCGGATACAGCAGCACGGGCGTGCGCCCATCCGCATGCAACAAGCCATCGAGCACCTCCGCATCGAAGGCTTCGCCGGCCGCCATCACGCTACCGCTCACGCACAGATGCAGCAAGCGCGCGCTGTTCTTGGCATTGCCTACTTCCAGCGGATGCTGCAGGATCAGCAGGTGCGCCTGCGCCTGTACCGGCGTGATCCAGCGACAAATGCAGGCCGATTGCGCCCGCAAGCACCTCTCACAGACAGCGCGTTTCAAGCCAGCCGTACCGGTCACGGCGCCGGCGTCCAGCCACCGCCCAGCGCCCGGTACAGGTCGACGTGCGCCGCCAGCAAGCTCGTACGCAGTTGCAGCGCCGCGAGATCGGCACTGAACGCGGTACGCTGCGCGTCGAGCTCTTCCAGATACGACGCATAGCCGTTCGTGTAGCGGTTGTGCGCTACGCGCAGCACTTCACCGGCCGCCGCGCGGCGCGCCTCGGCTTCCACCAGTTGCCGCTGCAAGCCATCGATCGACGCCAGGGCATTCTCGGTCTCGGCAAATGCCGTGCGCACCACGGTCTCATAGCCATAAATAGCGCGATCACGCACAGTGCCGGCGATTTCGGCCTGCGCACGCAGGCGGCCCGCGTCGAACAAGGGCGCAAGCACGCTACCGCCAATGCTCCACAATTCTGTCGGTGAGCGCAGCAATTGCGTGATGCCGCCCGCCCCTGCCCCGAGCGACGCTGTCAACCGGATTGACGGCAGCAGCGCATCGCGCGCCACCGCCAGGCTGGCGTCAGCCGCCGCGATGGCCTGCTCGGCCTGGGCGATGTCGGGTCGGCGCCGCAGCAGTTCGGACGGCAAGCCGGCGCCCGGCGTCGGCTCGCGCAGCGACAGCAGATCGGTACCGCGCGCAATCGCGCCCGGACTCGCGCCCAGCAGCAGATTCAATGCCTGCTCCTGCTGCGCTACCTGCCGCTCGAGCTGCGGCACGGTGCCGGCCGTCGCGTGCAATTCGGCCTCGGCCTGCGACATTTCCAGGCGCGAGCTGTAGCCCACCTCGAACTGGTGCCGCGCCAGGTTGTACGAGCGCTCGCGCGAGGCCAGCGTGGCCTTGGCCAGCGCCAGCTGGGCATCCAGGCCCAGCAGGTTCAGGTAGCCCGACGCCGTATTGGCCGCCACCGCCAGCGCCGCTGCTTCCAGCGCCGCCTCCTGCGACAGCGCCTCGAACCGCGCCGCCTCGACGGTGTTGGCCACGCGGCCAAACAGGTCCAGCTCGTAGCTGGCCTGCACCGCACCCACGAGCGACGTCGATTCAATCGGCGTGCCTTGCGGGCCAATGGCGCGCGCCCGGGTCGGCGCCAGCGACAGGTTCAGCGCCGGCAGGCGCGCGCTGTCGGCCACGCGAATGCGCGCCTGGTACTCCTGCAGCCGCGCGCGGGCGACCTTGAGATCGCCGTTGTTCGCCTGGGCCTGTCGCACCAGCGCGTCCAGCGCCGGATCGCCGAACGCGCGCCACCAGTCGCGCTCGACGCTGGCATGCGCGCCGGGCAAGGCCGTGCGCCACGCCACCGGCACCGTCACCGAGGACGGCGGCGCCGGCTGCGGCGCCATCGCGCAGGCGGCCAACAGGAGTGGCGCCGCCAGAACCACCAAGCGCCGCTTCACCGCTGCCCCGCGTTCGCCGTGGTGGCAGCGGCCGTATCAATCGTCGTCACCACTGACATCCCGGGCCGCAGGCGGTTGGCCAGCGACTGGTTCGGGTCGATGCTGATGCGCACCGGAATGCGCTGGGCGATCTTGACGTAGTTGCCGGTGGCGTTGTCCGGCGCGATCACCGAAAACTCCGAGCCGGTGGCCGGCGCGATGCGCTCGACGTGACCGCGCAGCTTGGCGCCGCCCAGCGCGTCGACACTAAAACTGACCGGCTGGCCGACGGCCACCCCCGCCATCTGCGTTTCCTTCAGGTTGGCGATGATCCACATCTGGTTCGGCACCAGCGCAGTCAGCTGCGCACCGGCATTGACGAAGGCGCCCTGGCGCACGGTCACCTGGCTCAGCTGGCCATCGCGCGGCGCGATGATGTTGGTGTTGGCCAGGTCGATCTCGGCCAGCTTGACGGCCGCTTCGGCGCTGGCAACCGCTGCGTCGAGGGCGGCGCGGTTGACGCCGACCGATGCCAGGTTCTGGCGGGCGATCTCGACCGAAGCGCGTGCCTGGTCGCGGCTGGCCGCGGACTGGGCGCGGGTAGCGCGCGCGGCGTCGAGTTCGCGCGCCGACAGCGAACCGTCGGCCGCCAGCTCTTCCACGCGGCGCAGGTCGGCGCTGCTGCGACGGGCCTGGGCTTCGTTCGAGGCCAGCAGCGCCTGGTTCTGGGCGATGGTGGCGCGGGCGCTGGCGTTCGTCTGCGCGAAATTGGCCAGCGCCGCCTTGCGGTTGGCCAGTTCGGCCCGTGCCTGCGCCAGGCGCTGGATCGGGATCCGGTCATCGATGCGCAGCAACAGCTCGCCCTTCTTGACGGTCTGGAAATCCTGCACGCGAACCTCGGTCACGTAGCCGCTCAGTTGCGGACTGATGATCGTCACCTGGCCGCGCACCAGCGCGTTCTCGGTCGCCTGCAGCGTGCTGCGAAACGGCGGCAGGTTCCAGGCGTACAGCACGATCAGGATGCCGACGAGCGCGATGGCGGCAAAGGCCAGCGCACTGAGTATGATCTTGCGCGTCGGACGCGCGGGGGTAGGAACAGGTTCTGACATATCAATCGGTGACGGTAATGGGTGCGGGAATGTTATTGACAGGGACTGCGGGTGCTGGCGCCGGTGCCGCTGCCGCTGCCGCTTCCGGAGGGTTGTAATGCATCCAGACGGCGTGCAGGAAGATCCAGGTCGCGCTCGTGGCAGCGATCAGGGCGATCATCAAAAACACGTCGTTATAGGCCAGGATGTTCGCTTCGCGCGTGGCGCTGGCGGCCAGCGACGCCAGGCTCTGGCGCGTACGCGCCGCCGGGTCGGCCAGCAATTGCCCGGCCGCCGCCGCGCCGGACTGGATGCGCCCGGCCACCAGCGGATCGAGCAAGCTCAGGCCCTCGACGATCGTCGACGAGTGGAATTTCTCGCGCATGATCTGGAACGTGCCGACCAGCGCCGAGCCGATCAGGCCGCCCAGATTCTGGGTCAGGCCGAACAGCACCGAGAAACTGATCAGGGCGCCGGGATTGCCGATCACGGTGACAATCATCGAGATCAGCGACGGCCCGATGAACAGCGTGCCGCCAAACGCGAGCAGGCTCTGGCTCAGGTACATCTGCTCGACGCGGGTCTGGTTGGTGGCATGTGCATCCATCCAGGCGCCCAGCGCCATCAGCAGCAGCGCAATGACCTGCGGCGCCATCAGGTGCTTGACGTTGACCGTCAGGGCCGACACCACGATCCCGGCGACGGTGGCCGCCAGCACGCACAGGAACAGCGACTGCATCTGGTTATTGTCCAGCCCGACGGCGCGCAGGAAGCCCACGGCACCCACGCTCTGCTCGGACAGCACGATGCGCACCAGCAGCAGCGACAGCGCCACGCGCAGAATGCTGCGGTTGGTCAGCCAGCGCAGGTTCAGCAGCGGGTTGGCCCGGTTGTGCTCGACGCACATCGCGGCCGCGAGCAGGAAAATCGACACCGCCAGCGCCACGCCGATCCACGCCTGCTCGGTCCACCAGAAGATGCGCCCGAACGTGAGCACCATGCACAGCAGCGCCATGCCCGGCGCAAACAATGCGAACGTGACGAAGTCGGTGGGGCGGAACGCCTTGATGCGGTCGCCCGGCGGCAACTTGAGCAGCAGCACGGCGCCCAGCGACACCAGCGCCAGGCCCAGCTCGAACATGTACAGGCCGCGCCACTCGGCAATGCGCAGCAGGTCACCCGAGAAGATATAGGCCAGCGGCAGCGCCAGCTGGGCCGTGCCGAGCGAAATCGCGATGCCTTTCAGGCGCCACTCTTTCTTGAAGCCCTGCAACGTGTAATACAGGCCGAGCGGACTGACGGCAGCGGCCAGCATGCCGTGGGCGGCGCGCACGGCGATGGCCGAGCCGAGATCGTTGACGAACAGGTGAGCCAGCGTGACCAGCGCGTACAGCACCAGGAAGCACTCGGTGAACAGGCGCAGGCCGAACTGTTGCCGGAATTTCACCAGCAGCAGGTTCATCGACGCATTGGCCATCACGTACGCTGCCGGTAGCCAGGCCGTTTCGGTCTGGTACGCGCCCAGCACGCCCTGCAGATTGATCAGGTTGACGGCAACCAGCGCATTGCCCAGGCCGCCCGTGATCGTGACGAGGATGCCGACCGCCAGATAGGCCAGTCGCAGCTTTGTGGTGTGCGCTGGCGTGGACGGAGAGCCGGGCAGCATCGGCTTTTCGTCGGGTGCCCATTCGCGTGGCGCGTACTTGCTCATCCTGCTGTTTCACCGTAATTGTCAGGCTCGCTATCTTACGCCTTTGCTCGACTTCACGTCGGATGGCGCTTTCGCCACACCCAAACCATTTAATGCAAAAGTTGGCCAACCAGATATTGCCCTACGGATTTATTGGCTCTAGACTCAAGTTGTGCCGTGCGGAAATAGTTCCGTGAGGCAGCGTTTCCAGAGTCAGCCATGTCGAACATCCACGCCATCCGCACCCTGATTTCCGCTTCGATTATTGCGCTGGCAATGCTGCCCGCAGTCAGCTTCTCGCAGGAACTACCGGCACCCGAGCCCGTCACCAGCGCGCTCGACTACCGGATGAACGAGCGCGTGATCCAGGTGCCGGCCGGGCCGGACGATGTGCTGCTCGAAACCACGGTTTTCCAGCCCGATGGCGCCGGGCCCTTCCCCCTGATCGTCATCAACCACGGCAAGGACCCGGGCCGCCCGAGCCTGCAGTCGCGCGACCGCTTCTATCATATGGCGTCCGTCTTCGTGAAGCGCGGCTACGCGGTGATGGTGCCGATGCGCCAGGGCTTTTCCAAGTCAGGCGGGCGCTACCGCGATCGCGGCTGCGACATGACGGCCAATGGCTACACCCAGGCCGAAGACATCCGCGCCACCCTCACCTATGCACGCCAGCAACCGTGGATCGACGGCGGGCGCATGATCGTGGCCGGCCAGTCGTACGGCGGGCTGGCGGCCATCGCGCTGGGTACCGAGGCGCTGCCGGGTGTGCGCGGCCTGATCAATTTTGCGGGCGGCTTGCGCGACGACAGCAACCGCTGCGCGTGGCGCTCGCAACTGGTGGCGGCGTTCACCGACTACGGCGCCAAAGCAAAAGTCCCGAGCCTGTGGATGTACGGCCAGAACGATTCGCTGTTCGGCCCGGAGCTGGCCAGCCGCATGCACGCTGCCTATGCCACGGCCGGCGGCCGTGGCCGCCTGGTTGAATTCCCCGCCTTCAAGCGCGACGCCCACGGTATGCTGGCCAGCCGCGACGGCGAGAAGGTCTGGCTGCAGGATACCGAACAGTTCCTGCGCGAGATCGGCATGCCGACTGCCGTCGTGGTCGACGTCCCTGCCCCGCCCACCCCGGCGCGCACCGACTATGCACGGGTCGACGATATCGCCGCGGTACCGTTCCTGTCCGAGACCGGCCGCCGCGCCTACCGCGATTACCTGACGAAGATGACGCCGCGCGCGTTTGCCGTGTCGCCCAGCGGCGGCTGGACCTGGGCCGAAGAAGGCGAAGATCCGGACGGGCGCGCACTGGCAACCTGTTCGGCAAAAAGCAAGGAGCCCTGCCGGCTGTACTCGGTCGACGACTACGTGGTCTGGCATGACGAGCGCATCGACCGGGCCGAGAAAGCGGCTACCACGGCGGCGCTGATGCCGGCGCCGAACCCGATGGCCGACTCCGATCCGACGACGTCGGTGGGCAGTACGACCGCGCGCTGATCGCGCAGGCTTGTCAAGCGGCCTGCGCAGTTGTTCCTGCATGAGTTCGCTTTACTAAGCTTTGGGTCGATCCAGCGCAAACTGCCGCTTGGTGATACGCCCGACAATGCAGCTGTTGCGTTGTCCGGAGCATACCAATGGTTCGTCTCATCCACGCCTGCGCTGCCGCGCTTCTCGTTTTCACCATCGGCTTGCTGGCCGCGCCCTTCGCCCATGGCGCGAACAACGATCCTGTCGTGCTGGTGCATGGCTTTCTGGGCTTCGGCCCCGACGAGTTCCAGAAGAGCGGCTTCAATTACTGGGGCGGCTATGGCGACATCGCCGCGCACATGCAGGGCTACCACGGCCCGCACACGGTGGTTGCCGCTGCCGTCAGCCCGATCGCGTCGAACTGGGACCGCGCCGCCGAGCTGTATGCGCAGATAAAGGGCGGCTGCGTCGACTACGGCAAGGCGCACGTTGCCGCACAGGGCGTACCCGGTCAGGTGCAAAAGCCGCCTGGCAAATGCTGGGCCGCCGACCCGCGCGACAATCCTCACGCCTATCCGCCGGCGCTGTATCCACGATGGGGCCGTGACCATCCGATCCACATGATCGGCCACAGCCAGGGCGGCACGACCATCCGCGCCCTGATCCAGCTGCTGGAGCACGGTGCAATGACGGACGAAGGCGATGGCGCGCTGTTCAAGGGCGGCAAGACAGGCTGGATCCGCAGCGTGACGACGATCTCAGCGCCGCACAATGGCACCACGCTCAGCGACGCGGTCTTGAATATCCTGCCGAATGTGCCCATCGTGCTGCGCGACATCCTGCGCCACCGGGCCGCCAGCTGGGAGCTCGCGCCGGACGGCGCCCGCGAATTCAACCGGTGGGCGCTGACCTCGCCCACTGTCTACTATTTTTCAGTGGGCACGGTGGCCACCGCCAGCGGCAGCTGGTGCTGCAACGGCACCGATCGCGCGGTCGCACCGATTCAGACAACAGCGTTCCAGTACGCGCGGGCCGATATGATGCCTTACTTCAAATCGTTCGCCGGCGAGTGGATCGTGCCGTCGGCCGGTCAGCGCGGCGTGGGCAGCTACACCGTCAATGTGCCAAACCGGGTGCGCATCGACAGCGACTGGTTCCCGAGCGATGGCGTCGTCAACACGGTCAGCATGCGCGCGCCCGGAGGCCATCCGGTGCGCGATTACAACGGCACGGCGCTGCGAGGGACCTGGAACTTTCTCGGCAACTACCCGGGATACGACCACTTCGATATCCTGAACTGGCCCAATCAAGGGCCATCGGCTGATTCGCTGTATGACCGGATCAGCGACATCCTCTTTGCGCTGTAGCTCAGGATGACAACACCTCATGGGGCCGATGGATGCGCACGATCTGCAAGCCGTCGGGCTGGTCCACCAGCATGCACAGCTTGCCGGTGCGCTTGCAATGGTCTTGCACGCGCCAATAGTCGCCGTGGCTCATGCAACCGGTCTGGCAGATCACCAGGTCGGCGGCCTGCAGGCTCGCTTCCAGGTCCGCTGCCAATCCGGCCGGCGTGTGCGCTGCGCGACCCGCGCTGCCCACCTGCCCGGCCAGCTCACGGCGCTGCAGCGTGCGCATCAGCGCATGCACGCGCGTCTGCAACGCGGCCACCTGGCGACCCAGCGCAACGCGCCGGCCGAGGCCGGGCAGCGCCGCGTCAAGAGCGGCGCGGTCTTCACGTTCCCATGCCAGCGCCGTTGCAGCGCGAATCGTTGCGCCGCGCGCGCGGATCAGCTGCGCCTCCATGGCGGCGATGCGCGCGGCCTGCGCCTGCAGCAGCGCACTGCAGCGCGCCTGCGCGTCTGCATGTGCCCGTAGCAACGTCACGTGTTCGCCAGCCAAGCCGTCGGCTTCCCGGTATGTGGCCATCTGCGCCTCCTGTTCCTGGATCAGGACCCATCTTAAATGAGAACAATTCTCATTTCAAGGGCGCGTCGAAACGGGGACAAATCGTTACACCCCGATTTGAAAACGCACTTTCACGTTACAATATGGCCCTGCTCACCTGTGCGTTACCCCAAAGGCCCATGACCCAGGCATCCCCCGACCAACTCGACATTTCCAGTTGCGCCAGCGAACCGATTCGCACGCCTGGCAGTATCCAGCCACACGGCTTCATGCTGACGCTGTCGCCTGCGCTCGACGTGTTGCAGGCCAGCGCCAACCTGCTCCCGCTGGCGGGCCTGGCACCGGAAGCAGCGCTTGGCCTGCCAGTGGCGGCCGTCATCGGCAAGGCCTGTGGCGAGCGCATGGCGCGCGAACTGGCCAGCGACACGCTCGGCCAGCGCCCGATGTATCTCGGTACCGTGACGCTCGACAATGGCCACCATTTCGATGTGCTCGGCCATGTCTGGGATGGCCTGGTGATCGCCGAATTCGAAACCGTCGAGCGCGCCGAGCCGGCCGACTTTCGCCATCTGTACCCGCTTATCACCGACTTTCTCGCCAGGGTCGGCGAACACGCCTCCATCACCGCGCTGACCGATCTGGCCGCACGCCACGTGCGCTCGGTCACGGGCTACGGCCGCGTGATGGTGTACCGGTTCGACCCGAGCGGCCACGGCCGCGTGGTGGCCGAGGCCAAAGCGCCCGACTACAAGTCGTACCTGGGCCAGTCGTTCCCGGCCAGCGACATCCCGTCACAGGCACGCGAGCTGTACACGCTCTCGCCGATCCGCGTGATTCAGGACGCCAATTATGAAGCCGCGGCGCTGGTCCCGGCCGAACATCCGGCCACTGGCGCGCGCAACGACCTGTCGTTCGCCGCGCTGCGCAGCGTCTCGCCTGTGCACCTGCAATACATGCGCAATATGGGCACGCTGGCCTCGATGTCGGTCTCGCTGATCGTGCGGGGCAAGCTGTGGGGCCTGATCGCATGCCACAACGCCACGCCGTGCCCGGTGTCCGTCGAAAAGCGCACGGCCTGCGAGCAGCTGGGCCAGATCCTGGCACTGTGTGTCGAAAGCCGTGAAGACAGCGCCGAACTGCAGTTCCGGCTCGACGTGCGCCGCATCATGGTCGAGGTGCTCGGCCGCCTCACCAAAGGCACCGACTTTGTCGACAACCTCAGCGGCGTGTTCGGCGAACTGCTGCGCTTTGCGCGTGCCGGCGGCGTGGCCGTCGTGGTCGACGACCGCATCCTGACCTACGGCGACACGCCCGATGAAGCGGCCATCCGCGACCTGTCGACCTGGCTCGCCGTGCATGGCCACACCGAAGTCTTCCATACCGACGAACTCGCCGCCGTGTATCCGCCAGCCAGGGCGTTCATCCAGAATGCCAGCGGTTTGCTGGCGCTGCCGATCTCGCGCATCCATCAGCATTACCTGCTGTGGTTCCGGCCCGAGCTGGTGCAGACCGTCGAATGGGCCGGCAATCCGCACGAGAAGGAAGCCGGCGCCGGCACGCCTGGACAACTGACGCCGCGTCAGAGCTTTGCCACCTGGCGCGAAACCATCCACGGCCACAGCCTGCCATGGCACGCCGCCGAAATCGAGATGACCACCGAGTTCCGCACGGCGCTGCTGGGCATCGCGCTCGAGCGCGCCGAGCAGA
>Ga0308163_10000713_pt1 | contig 48371 bp, 62 predicted proteins | sample PhyTR1_FD_201037 | JGI IMG/M metagenome (GOLD analysis project Ga0308163, IMG submission 201037) | Phyllosphere microbial communities from UC Gill Tract Community Farm, Albany, California, United States - DLSLT.R1 | ecosystem: Host-associated > Plants > Phyllosphere > Unclassified | place: USA... | reverse complement strand
TGAATTTGTTGTCTGGTAAGTTGTAGAGTACAGATTACTTAATGCGGTTTCGGCGTAACCTCATTATGGTTTTTGCTGTACTACTTGCCATCTTAGTTGCTGCCCCAAGTCCGGTTCCACGACCTATAATGCCGCCAGCGCCAGTGGTTCCGCTAGGAGAGCCACCCATTATTGACGCTGCATAGTTAGGAATTTCAGTTGCCAGCAGAGTGAATGCGCCAAAGTAAAGAAGCAGACTGAGACAAGTGAGCAAATCCGTTTGAATTTCCCCATTCTTTACAACGTTTGTATTTATAAAAGCTATCTCCATGCCTAATACAACAGCAAAAAGAGCCTGCGCAAGCATAAATCCACCAAGCGTCCCTACCCAACCCCAAAAGTATTGCTGTGTTCGTGGAAAAACGGCAAAAGCAATAAATATGGGGCCAATTACCAAGATAAGCATGGTTGCACATTTAAGCGTAATAAGAGTACCCACTGCCACACCAAGAAACGGCAAGCCACCAACCAGAAGGAATAAAAGCGCCAGAATACCAAAGAAGGTTGCTTTGAGATTAGTGATTGAAAATTCCATCGCCTGAATAGTATTAATCAGCGAATCAAGATATGAAGAAATTACACTGTCAACGAGGTTATTACTCGTACCTCCTGTTCCTGCTATCGTATTACCAAGCCAGAGCGGGAACTCCGTTACAACAGGTACAACGGTTGTGGTATACCATGTAACGCTAAAAGCCATCATCATTATTATGCTGGCTTTAAACATGGTCATAAACACTTCCTGAATTACCTGAGTAATCCCCATAAAATACCAATACAGCGAATTCATCAGGATATAAATCATCCAGAAAAGTCCCCATATCGCGGCGATAACGGCCATAACTTTTGATACGTTACCCATCTGCGTTTTGGTTGCTGCGTCAATGGCATTGAACAGGGTAGCTGCTACCTGCACATCCATATTTGACCTTTAATTGAGAGGGAAAAGCTACTGATAACTTGGACGGGTTTTTGATTTGCCCAGCATGTAATCTTCGAAAGCCTGCGCGTTGCGCGTGTCATTAATTTTATCTTTCTGCTCCATCAGGTAGCGTGAATTTTCAAGCTGTGCCTTCTGATTCTGGATTTCAAGATACTCCTGCTGATAACGCAGGTTCAGCTGCTCACGTTCTGCCGGCGTCTGCACGGTGTTCAGCTGAGTTCGGAGTCCTTCGGCAGTCTTCACCCTTTTATTGGTAGCGTTATACTGATCTTCAAGTACGCCGGCCTGCGATAACAGTTTGTCAAAGGCAGCCTGCACCTTATTGTTACTGCTCTGCAATCCGTAACGGGCTCGAAGGTCGGTCAGGTCTTTACTCCGGGTGTACAGGTTTTGCCAGTCATTTACTGGCAGCAGACTGTTCAGCGTGGGATCATTGAGGAAATCGCCCAGCTTATTATTGCCAGTAACAATCCCCTTATAGTTCTCATACTGACTTTTGGCCTGTGCTATGGCATCACGAGCGGCTGTAAGCTGATCAAGTGCCTGTGAAGCTTGCTGCTGAGCATTGATGATCATCTGTGTTATTTCCGTGATACTCATGGTTGGAATACCTATAGCCATGACGTATCCCGGTATACTCTGCCCACCTATCAGCAGCGCTATACTCAGCACAAGCGGCTTTACTCGGTTACGCTTCATTCTTCATTATCTCCAGATATTCATCATTAACAGGCTGGCCATAACTGCGCATGCGTTCCATGAATAACGGAATCCATACATCCGGATCGGTTGTGGCCTTCTCCTGCCGGACAGTTAAGGCAACCATGTGGTCAAGGAAAGGCTTTACCCATACGGCAGGATCATCACTCTTCAGTTTTGCCCTGACCTTTTTAGCAACACTGAGATTTATTTCAGTAGCAGACAACAACGGTAGCCAGTACTCAGTACGCGTGTTTAACGCAAAGCTGAGCATGACTCCCTGATTCCCCTGCCTGACCAGCATTTCATAGCTGTACTGGCCTAGCTGTGCTATCAGGTCAAACTGCTTGCCCTTCACACCAAATTTCGCGTAATTCTCACGTGTAGCCTGATCATTAGCCATCCAGATTTGCGTAATCAGCTGCTGTACTATCGACGCACCGTATTTAGTGTTCAGTGGCTGCTCTGGCGTCTGCGTATCCATAAGGATGAATTCCCCTCGCATGCGTCCTGCATGCATAACCTCTGTAATCATGGTTGCAGTAGTTTCAAACATCAGCATCGCCCAGTACTCTGAAACCTGATTAACAAGCAGTTCTCCAGGATGGCGGGAATGCATACGTTTTTTGAGAAAATTCAGTGTATTAAGAAGAACCTCTGTCTCTTCCGGATGTTTGTCAACATAGGCAGTTTTGAGGATCGCGGTACAATCGAAAGCAATACGCCGAAAGTCTGCTGAATCAAACGTGTTGTGCGGGCTATCAAGAACCCATGCGTTCATCCCCGGCCCGGTGCGCCCCTGCACTGACCGGCACCACTTGGCCAACCGGGATTTAAGACTATTAGCGCCAGTATCCGGAAGATACTGATGCAGAAGAGACATAGATCTGGCCGAATGGTTAACATGTTTCATCACCGAATCGATGCCCTGTTGTGCCAGGTGTTCATCGTTTTCATCCATGCCACCTGCACATACCTTCACCACATCAAATAACATCTGTCGCAGTTCGATTGAGTCTTCAAGCTGGAACAACTGAATACCGGTAAATTGGCCAGGCCTTATTGAAAAATATGCAGTCCCTAATGCTCGCAAAATGTTTTCCATCGCGTTGTTATAGTCGATGGCAAAAACCAGCGGATTAAAGCGACTCAGAAATAACATCAGCATGGCTTCAAAGGTTGTTTTACCGGCTCCTGTCATGGCGTGCAGTGCAGCATGACCAGGCAGCATTTTACCGACGCTGTTTTTACCTTCAGGGCTGTTATGCAGATTAAGCTGATGCATTCCACCATTCAGAGTACGCATCGGCATAAGCGCCGAACCATCCCCTAGTGGATTGCCTTTTGCCTTTCCTGAAGGAGTTATATGCAGTGAGAAAAAGCAGGCCAGATTCTCTGTTGAACGCGGCGAACGATAAATTACATCGGTATAAGCAGGAAACATCGTCAGCCAGGTATTGTGATTTGTGCTGGTCGAACGGACAAAATCAGCGGCACCGGCTTTCAGCATATTTTGCAGTTCAGAACCAAGCTTAACGGCCTTTTCAGGAGTATCACCGAACACGATCAGACTGGCATGATGCATTCCGAAAACACGCTCACCCTGCATTACTTCCTGTATGGCTAATTCCAGTTCGTCGGTCTGTCCGGATTCGCCTTCAGTAGATGCCAGGTCTGAACGCTGCACCGTCAGCCGATGCTTCATTTTGTTGCGTTCTTCGTAATGGAAAGTCTGTGTCAGGCAGTAATCACACTGCATATCCAGCATTTCATCCCACATACCGGGGCGGCTCTGTTTGGGCAGCGATCTCAAATCCCACGTTGTTGCATAACGGGTAGGCCCGGTATAAGGGCGGTTCTCAACATAATCGTATGCGCCAAAACCCGTTTCACCGTCTACTACTGCGTCGCCAATCCGGGTATCAGTAATGAGTACGTCATTATCCATCCCGTTAAACAGGTAGTAATAAAAACGTCCGACCTCTGTATAAAGATGACCAGCTCTTTCCTCCATGCCCAGGAAGGACACCCCGAATTCACCCAGCATTACTTTACAGATGCGAAGTAAGTCCTCCATGCGGGCAAGGCCATCATCGAGGTCACTGTATTTCAGTATCAGCGCAGCTGCATAACCCACCTGCCGGAATTCTCCCGACTGGAAAGGTTCAAGATATGCATCAGCCAGCCCCTGCAGGATAGGAAGATCAAAATGATAATCTCCTTCAAGGCTCATTTTGTTCTTGAAGGTGTAGGTCTGAAGCATCAGATTGCGGCCTTCCTGCTTTCCCAGCGCCTGAAAGCAGCGGTTCTGACGGATAAATTCCCGGTTCAGCACCTCCTGTTCACGGCTTTCATGTGCTACTCCTTTAAAGCGCATGACAGCCAGCAGATGTGAACTGCCCAGCGTACAGATGTAAGGGCCAACATGGTGACCAATCCAGGGGAATTTCTTATTCTCCGGGGAGAAAGTTTTTTCGGATGATGCGTCTGGCATTTCTTTTACTCCAGTCAGGATTACGCGGCGTGATCAATAGATGGCGTCCGTATCGGTGGTTCAGCCTGCGTCTCCGCAGGCTGTACTTGAATCGTCGCAGCGCTCTGTCATCCAGCGCGCAGATAATGCGAATCGCGAGGAATGAGAGAAGTGGGATTGCCGGAAAGACCAGTCCCCACCATCCAAAGCAATAGATGCCTGCGAAGAAACAAACGACAAACGCCAATCCATGAAAAATGAGAACAAACAGCGGCACACCGACAGTCATTGCCACCCTGCTCATCGCGTTGTGCGTTTCAAATTCAAGGATTGAGTTGTCGTCACTCATGTAGTAATGGAGCCTCCCCACAGGCTATAGGCCCATGTAGCCAGCGCGACGCTGCCACCAACCACACCGATAACACCAGCCGTTTTGAGATAGTCAAAAAACTGGATTTCCATCGATCCAACCATGCGGGATATCAGCCAGCCGACGCCGCAATAAACCAATGAACACAACGCTGCGATACCCCCCAGGAGGATAAGGCCCGTTTTAAACTCCCTGGCAAAGCTCAGAATGGGATCATACCAGGCGGCGCTGGCCATCTGCGGGGCCAGCGCCAGACATAAAAGGCAAATGGTCGTAAAGTAGCGCTGAGGTGTCAGCCATAAAGCCAGCCTGGCAATTTTCATCTGTAAAACCTTCATCGTGTTTTCCTTAGTTAAAACTCACATCAATGTCACCGGGCAAACGGTGTATAAGCGTCTGCCCTGTTCAGGAAGTGCCTAACCGGCACGCGTTTCTGGCGCATCAGGCGTATCAGCCGGCGCTTTAGGTTCCTTTTGCTGTTCTGGTTGGGGGGGGAAGGATTGAGGTGCAGCTGGGCGCGGATATTCGCGTAAAACATCCCATGATTCGTAAACCGGCGGCGCACCTGATTGCTGCTGTGGAGCCGGCTGGGTTTCTTGATTTTCTATTTCGTTGCGCGTGCTGGGCACGGCATATTTATCTCCATTCGGGTTATAACCGATCCGCTGTACATAGGTGGTTTGCGCGAAGCTGCCTTCAGGCTTTTGCCCGGTAACAAAGTTGCCGGAGTAATAGCAGCTGAGTGCGCGTTTCAGCGTTTCGCCTCGACGGTAGCAATCGGTGATGAGTTTTTCGGAAACAGCGAGATTGGAACATGGGTCTAACATCTGACGAGCAGTGACGCCGAACTGGGGAAAATTAGCCTGATTGATCTGCATCAGTCCGACTGAGTAGTTCTTCCCATTGGCTTTAAGCCGGTTAATCTGCTTCATGGCATCCTCTACAGAAGAGGGATAGAGGGGTTTGCCCCCCACTACGCCAATAGCGAGTGGATTAAAGCTCGATTCTGTCCGGGCAATATCAGTCAAAGTGTCCGGATGGATCGAGGCGGCACACTGCATAGCCAGTCCCATGAAGGCGGCTGTAGACAGCATGGCTTTACTCCAGAGTGGTTACATTGTGTGGATCAGGAAAATTTGAAGTCTTTATTACTGACAGAACGGCTCACCTGCTTACCCAGCACATTGATCAGCACCATAGACCGGCGCAATCCATCAGGTTCTTCATAGACGCCTTCAAGCGCTTCAAACGTACCGCTGGTAATTTCGATGCGCTCTCCTTTAACAGGGATGCTTTCAGCAGAAAGCGCACCTGTGCGGCTATCTATCTTCTGTCGTATTTCACACATCTGTGTGTCGGTGATAATCGCCGGCGCACCGCCAAAGTTGACCAGCCCCGACACACCGCGTGTGTTTTTAACTTCGGTGGTGTGAACAACTTCCGGATCAAAGAAAGCGAAGAGGTAGCCAGGGAAAAGAACGTTATCGCGCATCTGATTTAACTTTTTACCGCTGCGCATTGAGGAGGTTGCTACTACAGGCAGATAACACTTAACACCCTGACTGAGCAGTGATGATTCAGCCCTTCTTTCCTGATTATGTTTGGACTTAACGACAAACCACGCCGGATATATTGAATCACTCATCATTATCTCCAGTGTCTTTTAGACTGGCAGGCAATTTCTTTAATCTAGCGATCATATCCTCTTCTATTTTCCCAAGATGATGATCAATGATGTTATGTACTATCCAGCTTGTTTTAACACTGCAGTGAGTAATATATGCAACACGGCGTGCGACTTCTTCAAGGCGTGCATAGCGCTCTTTTCCAACATAAACGGATTCAGTTTTCTTTTCCGAATCCGGATTAGCTTTAGCCATATCCCCTCACGTTTTTAATATGGGATAGCGCCGTTTAATTGAAGAAAAAGGCACGCTTCCGCCCCTCCTTATTGTTTTAAAAGGCACTCAAAAAAATAAATAGCAATTATTTCGCCGCCCAGTGATGGGTCAGCGAAAGAGAGTTTTTAACTCCTACCTCTGAAAACGCTAAAAAAAAGTTTCCGTTGGACAGGCGTAAAATACGTTAAATAGGCTTATAGGAATAGTCTGAGAAAGTCATACTTTTTTAAGTATGGTGAATTCCCCTAATGAAAGGAAAACGTAGGAAACAAAGTGAAATGACGCAATTAATATCTGGTAAAATCCTGATTTGCAGAGGTATACACTGTAAAGGTCAAAAAAAAGCCACCTCAGCGAGGTGGCTTTCTTGTTTTCACTGGCACTAGCCAGCTTCACGCTCTATGAACAGCCTAGCATTGATTCTTAAGAGTACAACAGCACGCAGCTGGCCCAGCGAATCGACGTTCAGAAGCCTTCGGCAGGTTGTAAGGGACTTATCTACTGCAGGAACCGACACACGGCGTATACCTGCAACCTCTTCTCTGCCAAGCCCATAGCAATACAGGAGAGCGGTTTCTGTCTGTACAGCGGTGAGTTCTGGAAAAAGATTGTGAAACAATTTTAATTGAGTAGTATTTATGGCAGCCATTACAGCCTCCTGTCAGGTTGTGGTGGTCAGCTGTACAGTTGGAGGGCAATTCCGGCTGTACAGCGCTCTTCATTTAGTGCCCTGATAAAGTTTTATACAGCCCAAAGAATAGCCTAATAAACTTATCTGGCACTAATTCCGTATAAAAAACACTCTATTATAACTGATTATTTAATCAGTTGTACTTAGGACGCTCCTTTGTTTTTCCCGTCATATAATCTTCGAAGGCTTTTGCTTTATATTTGTCCAAGCCAGTTTTAGCGTTGGTGCAATTTTCGCCGCTCATCTCCCCCGCACTGCATTTTTTTAAAGCCTCTTCGGCCTTTTCATGATTCGCCTGGTAATAATCAGCGTCATACACTTTTTCGCCGCACGCGCTAAGAGTCATTGCCACTAACGCGCAGATAATGATTTTTTTCATGCGATTTCCTTGTGTGAGGGAAAAGTTGGGTCACGCAGCTGGGATCAGGAACAGAGGGCTTTACGGCACCGGTAAAGTGCGTAGCGCTGTGCGATCCGTTGATTGCGCTGCTGAGTCTCTTTAGAGTCAGTTATGTAGCTTAACCGTTGCAACAGTGCGCTGAGTTCGCGATGTGACATTGCGGGGATATGGGTTCTCTGACGGTTTACAAGCTGCTCAACGGTCTGTATGATTTTTTCTGACATTGAAGCCTCCCAATACGTTTCGGTGTCCGGAGTCAGCCTGTTACAGCAGGCTGGCTCTTTTGCTTTAAAGAGCCGTGACCATTATCAGTTCATGGCCAATCTTTCATGGATCGGCTGCATTACCCTGGATGCCAGAATCTGGCGACTCTCCCAGCGGTCGTGCGCAGCCTGGACATTGATCCAAAAATCCTCATCAGTTTCGAACAATGCCGCCAGGGTGGCCGCCTCTTCTACGCTGATGCGACGGCTATTGTTAACGATCTGCCCGACAACTTTACGGGACAGGCCCATAACATGCCCCAGCTGCTCCTGCGTGATGCCCATAGGCTTCAGGAACTCTTCTGAAAGCATTTCGCCAACGGTAGTTGGCACCGCTGCTCTGGTGTCCATTTTACCTCCTTAGTATTTGTGTGGGTCTAAATAAAGATCGTATGCGTGTCCGTCGCGCCAGCGGAAAATTAACCGCCACTGGATTGAAACTCTGATACTTGACCAACCTTTCAGGTTTCCTGCGAGTCTTTCGTAGTTATTGCTGCGTGGTGCATGAAGAGACTTTTCCGTTGTCGCTGCCTCGATTAAGGAGAGCTTGCGACGCAGTGGGTTTTCTATGCTGGCTGGAATGTCGCGGCTGCGTACATTGTCCAGGTAGAAAACTGCGAGTGATCCGCTGTCTCCATCCCTAAAGCTACCAATCATCCTGCACCTCGTAATCACTTAACTTACAAACAGTGTACCCTAAAAGGGAGCATGGTGCAACTAAATAGGAACATTAAGGGAAAAAAAAGTAACACCAAAACGACTGATATTGCTAAGCCGGTTTTGTGATGCCGCGTAGCGGCATGAAGGCGCATACTGAAGCTAAAGAGGATGACTATGCTGAGTTGCGCCGATAGCCCGGCGTAGCCGGTTGAGATCGTCCAGATCCTGAGAAACCACCCCCTTCCCTGCTAAGCGCCGTTTATGCAGCAGCCTTTCAGCAATGACGCGGCCAGATGGTCGAAGACGAAAGATAGTTACAGCTGCTTTTAACTGTCAGCTACTCAATTGTTTATAGTTACATCATCCATTAAAGCGGCTCCTGTTCCGGGCCTACGGCCCGGAGCGGGCGCGGCTTTTTAATGGCGAATCGGGGCAAGGCGCTGATGTTTGGATCTCCACTACCTCGCCACACCTCACAGACATGGTATAGATAGTTGTAACTACTCGCCCGCGAAGCGGGAGCTACTTTTAGCCCCTTCTGAGCGGCGCGACCGTGTGCGGTCGCAGCAAGCGAAGGCATCATTTATCCTCTGAAATGCCGCCCTGAAAACCTTATTTTATTTTTGATTATTTATTTACTGACCGAAGGTCAGGTATGTCTTGCGGCTAATGTTAGAACTCGATTGCAGGTAAGTTCATCTTTCCGATTGCGGGTAATTGTGGACAAAAAAAAGAAGCATGCAAATGGTGGCATTTTAGTGTCGCTGATAGCCTGAATTGCATGGATGTAACGCAGAAAAAAAGGGGTTGGGTACGCGGAAGAAACGACTTTACCGCCAGTTAAGGCGGTAAAAATGTACTGCTTTCATCAGTGAACTACATCAGGAGGTGAAGGTTCGTAACCCAGTCCCAGCTCCAGCTGGTTAAGATGCTGCCACACCAGACGATCAAAGCTGTCAGCGTCCAGGTTGATGAGCTCGTGGTTTGGCCGTGTGCGAATGAGCCAGCTGGCCATCGTGCTACGTCGCTCATCGATAGGAAGCCTGCCAAGCTTGTTGCGGCGCTTTTCACGCACGGCTTTCTCACGCCGGCTGATTAGCGTGGCCATACGCGTTTTTTCATACCAGCGCTGACGGGCTGCGCGGACAGAATCACGCGTACCTGGCTCGATCAAGCCTTCTTCTTCAGCTTTAATCCGCTCGTTACGCTGCTGCAGCCATTTATCCATGTTTATGCCGCACAGCTGCCAGAATCGCTCAGTGAGAATGATATGCCGCGGCATCCAGTATTGTTCTACCGGGTCCCACTCAAGCTCCGGCAGCTCGATAAGGCCAAAACGTGCCAGCTCCGGGAACAGTCGCGACAGCCGGCAAGGTTCTACCCGCGTTTCGGGTATGACATCGTTGTTACTATCTTTAGGGCTGAGTTCATCGGCCAGGCTGCTCATATTCACTGTAACAACCCAAGTGGCTATGTCGGCACGCTGAACAAACAGAGGAAATATCGCATCGATAAGCGCACGCCGCTCCGGTCGGAAGTTCCGATCGCGGCCAGCTGCCTTGCGGTATTGGGTAAAATAAGGATGGAGTGATGGCCTGAACCGTAGTTTCCAGTTGCCGGTAGATTTGTCTTTCATGACCAGCCGGCGCATGGCGTGACCTAACTCACCAGGTAGCGGGCGATAGCTGTCTGGTGCAAACCACTGTGGTTCGGGGCATTTACAGGTGACGGTATGATCACCACGGCGGCGGCCGCCATTTTGAGAGGTTGGGCTATTTGGCCCGTTTAGAATTTGTTCATTCACCCTGTCCCGATCTTAAGGCGGACAGGGGTTGTCTTATAAATAGCATGCGTTATAATCCTTCACAGGCCAGCGCCTGCTTTTAAACCCCCTGATACTGTCTCTTCCGCCAAGTTGAAACCAGTTTCGGGGGGTTTTTGCATTCAGAGTTTGGCTAATTACCTCGCTCTGTACCCTGGACGTTTTTCCGGATACGTCCCATCCGCATCAATTCTTAGCCAGCATCGCCAGATAGCAATACCTTTAAACTTCCCGGCCTTACGCTTCACCGGCGCACTCGTCGTAAAGACACGATGAGGCAGATTCCGAAAAGCATACCCGCCGAAAACGGTTAAATCCAGCACAGATTGTGCATGGCGTGAATCGTATGGGTAAAAAAAACCCATATGACTGTGATGATTGGCTGTTGATGAGGTTTTCTGCGTAGGGCGTAACGCCTGCAACTGGCGGGTTACAGGCGCTTATAAAGCCTCAGAGGTGCTCGTTTCGTCTTCGATTTATAGCGTCACTTTCGTAGTTAACCCAGTGATTCCAGCAGGCCGCATCGATCTGTAGCGCCAGCTGCTTAACGCTCTCAGCCAGCTCTAAGCAGCTGGCACTAAGTTCTGATTTTTCAGTGTATCTTTCGCGTACAAACTCAAGCGCCACAAAGACCATCTGTACCTCGTTTGCTGCGCCGGTTAGCCGCTGACTGGCTGCTATGGCCATTAGTCGCCCTTCCATGCTGGCCAGCCTGTAAATGTGTCGGAAGCCACCGATTAGAGGTTTATGATTTTGCACGCCGTACCTCTTCTTTTACTCTTTCATAGTCTTTTATCCAATAAGACCACTCCAGCGCTCCAACACTCAGCGCAAGCTGATCAACTGCATAAGCCAGTTGAGCAACCCTGCCATTTGTCAGCTGATTATCTGAGTACCCCGCCATACAGAATCGCCAGGCGATATCACATATCCGATGCAGATGATCGTCACTGATTTGGCCAGTAATTCGCTGCTCTGCAGCAATCGCCATCAGTTCACCTTCCATGCATGCAAGGGTGTAAAGGTCATAGCTCCATTTTCTGCTTTCACTGACTAAAGGCGTGCGCGCCTCATCGCTGAAGACTGATTCAGTTAACATGGTTTAACCTCTCATTTGGACATTACAAAGAATTTCCCTGCCTGCTGAGGCAGAAGAATACTGACAACTGATGGACAAAAGCGGCGGCACGGAGTGATGAATTTCTGTCGGTCAGCCTGGCTGTTTATAGCGCAGCGTTGCTGCTACACGAAGAACAAAGCCTGACGCTAAGAACATCTGGGAAGCACTTTTACTCTGCGGCAAGCTCTTTATGTTCGCGATGCTGCAGCAGTCGCTCGTCCATCGTTTTTTTGCATTCGGCATTATCTCGCCCTTCACTTTCGGCCTTCTGACCACAGCTGATGTAGCTGTATCCGATGACGGCAAGCGTAAGCTTTTTCATGAGCTCGTCTGAACGGTCTGATAGACAGCTGAACCATGCAACAGCGTAAGCCTCAGAAGATTTATTTCCGGGAATAATTGCACGCTTCAGCGTATCGTTCTCGCCCGCGCATTGGGTTTTGAAAATGGACTGCGTTAGTGGAAGAACCTTCGCATCATCCCTTTGCCAGGGTGATAAATTGAAGTCAAGCTTCCAGCTTAAATAGCCAACTGCACTCGCCCATCCCAATAAAAATACACATGCAGAGATTCCTGCCTGTTTGAGTATCAGCTTTTTCATTTTTATTTTTCCTATCAATAAGATATAGCGTGCGTACCCATACCTTGCGGGTATGACGCACTTAGACATGCCTAACTGGTTTTTTTAAACCGGGTGAGTATCAGCGAACGTAAGTCCAGGCGCTGGCAGGAACCTTGTCATAAAGCCTGCCAGTAATGATTTCAGCCAGCCGGTGATCGGCTGCTGCGATAAATGAAGTCAGAGCCTCGCCGCCCAGCTTGTAACTGTTGTGCTCTATCACCTTTTCCAGCGTGGCCCGGTTCTGGCACCTGCGCAGCTGTAAAAGCCAGTCCTGTTTGTTGGTATACATTTTCAGCTCCATTGGAAGACGTCAGCTGGCCAGTTAACGGCGCTGGCCAGCGTTGGGTTAAGGTTATGCTACTGACGGGCCTTCACTTTCAAGCGACTGGTATTGCTCGTAAGTCTGATATTGCTCAACTTCATCTACCTCAATGTCGCGATCAAGTGGTTTTCCTTCCCAGGCTACACGTTCGCCCGATCTCATTTCTGTCTTCCCATTCGCCAGCTGCTGTTCCCACTCGACTTTCTCTTTTCCATGATTGGTAAGGCTGATGCGCTCACCTATGTTCAGTCCCTGAACTGCTGTTTCAAGGTTTACACCCCATACAACTTTTTCTGTACCTCTTGCACCCTGCAGCCTGACGTAATAACTGTCGTTACGCTCGTCTTCCGGCTTGGTCATATCAGGTTTAAAGTTATATGGTGCGCTGCCGTGCTCCAGAAGAACTCCCTGATGCTCGATGAGTTTACTGCTTCTCTGGCCAGCTGGCTGAGGTTCTGATTTCTGCTGTGCAGCTTGCGGGCTCTGAACAGGCTGGTTCTTCATGCCCGTGATGGTTTCTCCAATTGCTCGTTCCAATCCATCAAGTCGGGATTTGATATCAGGCGCATCATAGGTTTTTGTCAGCTGACTACGCGTTTCCTGAACGTCTTTAAGATACTTGTTCAACTCATCCGGAGTCAGCTTCCCATCGTTTTTAACCAGCATTTCATACAGCGTTTCAACTATAGAAAACGCAGCTTCAAATTCACTGGTAGTTGCAGGGTAATCAGTATGAACTTCGACATCTAAGTCAAAATAAAGCCCATCAAGCTCTTTTCTGGCGCTTTCAGTGTCGATATTTTGCTTAAGGGTTTCGCGCAGCGACTCTTCAAGCTGGATACTCGGTTCATCCAGGCGTGCTTCTGCAGTGTAGTTTTCTGAACTCATCCATGCGTTGCGCAGTCCTGTGCTTTCTGTGCTGAGAGAATTGAGCTCCTTTTGCAGTGTGTCAACGTCAAGCGAACCGGCTTTATTGATCAGCTCGTTGAAGTCCTTATTGAGTTCGCCAAACGCCTTTTTAAACTCTGCAACAGATTCAGGGCGTGCAGACTCTGCACCCGAAATAGATTGCCCTTCGCGCTCTACAGCCAGTTCCTGTTTACGTTCAGCTAAGCGACGGTTCATTTCCTTATCGGTGAAATGAATATCCAGTCCTTTCTGTGCTACTACCTCGATTGCCGTATTCTTAAACGCCGGCGTGCCTTTAACATTCAGCGTGCTGCCGAACTTTTCTTTAGCCAGTTCCAGCGCCACAGCTACAGCAGAATCACTTAGCCCATTTTTGCTAACGGCTATCGATTTGCCTGTGTCGATAAACAAAGTCTTATCGGAGTTTTTATCAAGATAGTGGATGTTATCGCTAAGCTTGGATTTACGGGTATAGAGATCGGCTGCAGTAATGATCCTTACTTTTTCTCGCAGGCTCCGCTCCCCTAAACTCTCATCGATTTGCTGGGACATGTTCCGGAAGCGCTGCTTCGCCTCCTGCGGCCCCTTTTCAGCCTCTTCCGCACCGCTTATCGTGTTACGGTACTTAGGTTCTGATTTAATTTTGCTTCTGATATCTGCACTGCTCATCGCGTAGTACTCCTGCTGGTTTTGCCGGTGTGGCTGGTTGATTAACTGATGTGCTTTGAGCCGTTCAAACATGAGTACGCCCAGTAGCTGAGTCTTATCTTTCGTACTTAATCGCTTATCACCGATAATTGCTCTGCGGGTCTGGTAGTACTTCTGATCAGCCTGGTAAAGCGCGCTTCTCTGTTGGCCGGAAAGCGAATTCTGTTCCTGCCGGCGCTGGAGGCAGGAAGCTACATAGGACGCATTTTTGGGCGCGTGAGGCATCACACGCCGGATAAGTCGGGCCTGCGATTTCCTAGGTGCCGCTGAGGTGGCTGAGTCGCTGAAAAGTCGTTTACTGTTGCGCTCGATGGCTGAAACATCCGCAATGGTTCGGGTGTTTCTGGCATAAACGGGTATTCCTAACTGTCTGTTTCCAGATCCGGGTAATCCCCCTCTGACGGTAAAGGAGGTGTCTGATCGGCCCAATCCTGGAACGAAGGTAAATCGGTGTTCCTCAAGGCTCCCGGAATCGTTGGGAAAGTCACTGGGGGCTGCGGTTGGCTCGTTGGTGCTGCCGGTGCTGGAGTGGTTTTCCCTTGCTTCTTCTCTTCCCTGATACGGGCTCTCTCTGCCTTCTCGATAGCCTCCTGATCCTTCTGTTCCTTCCGGCTCTGCTCTTTTTCTTCCCTCTCTTTCTTCTTCTGAGCCTCCTTCTCTTCGCGAAGATAACGCTGACGCTCCCGCTCGACGGCCCGCCTCTGTTTCTCCAGCTTCTCTTCCTCCTTCTTGCGTTCCCGTTCGTCCTTCTCTTCCTGCTTCATCTCCTTCTCGATACGCTTCTGTTCCGCCTGTTCCTCCGTCTGGTAGACCAGATCGCAATCCAGAATCTCTTTCTGTTGCTGACCGCTCCACGTAAATACGTGCATTACCCGGCAGAAACACCGCGCCTGTGGCGACTCTGGTTTGCCTGTCAGCTGCCACATCGCTGCCGGACAAACCTTGCAGGCTATGGGCAGGCCCGGCATCCCATCCACTTCCAGTTTCAGCAGTACTTCGCTGGTAACTGCCCGCCCGCTCGGTAGGGTGTAACTCATCTTTGCCTCCAAATTTTTCATAAAAATTGAACTGTTCATCAGCGAGCATTTTTACTTTTTCGTTGATGTCAGAATGCTGGTAGTAATTGTCCCTGAATGATTTAGATGCTTTTGCAACGTATTTTATTTCTTTAGCACGCATCGGCCATTCATGAAGACGCTCAGAAATAATGTGTTGTTCTAAGGGGGGCTTCTTTAGCTTTCGATCCTGCAGGAAGCTATCATTGAAGATTGTTTCCTTGAGGTTGGTAAATTTAGCGTCACCTTCAAGCCGAACGGCTATATATTCATTGCCCTTACCCTGATTGCGAATCCGTGTTTCGCCATACTTAGAAACCGCACTGTAAAAATCATGCCGACTTCTGATATCGGTATCTATTATTTCCTTAACCAATTCCTGCTTAAATTCCCTGTTCTTACCCCTGAAATCATCCCCTTTATATCTGGATAAAACGTCAGCAGCGTTATAGGGATTTACACGAACATGATCGCGTGGAGAGGCTAATTGATATTTCTGGTTGACGTATTCCTGAAAAGCTTCAAGGTATCGCTCAGTGCTTTTTGGATCACCGATCACATCAGACACTTTACCTGAGAGAAGATTTAGTTTTGGCACCACAATGTGTATGTGCGGCTTACGTTCAATTTTCTCACCAGTTCTTCTGTCGTAGACCTCTTTAAGTTTCGGCAGATGTGCTTCTGCATAAAAATTGTATTCCTCTCCTTCATAGGCATACATCATGAAATCACGGAATTCATTCGTGATAGCCTGTAGGGTATCATTAGGAATTTCATCTTCACGAAAAGAAAGGGTGAACGTTGTGTACCGATTTTGCCCGCGATCAGGAATGGTTTTATAAACCCTGTCGGTAACATCTAAATCGCCGTGAAGTATTACACGCTCATCCAGTTCATCCCGGCTGTAATCGCGTCCGTTTTTCACCCCCTCTTCCAGATACTCTTTAACACCAGAATTATAGCCGCTAACCCTTATCAGCATCTTCCACTCCTTTTAAAAGCAGAGTGCGAATGTCAATTAAAGCATTCAACATCCGGCCATAAAGGCTTTCAGAAATTCTGTTTTCAAGATGTGCGGAATTTAACTTGTGAGCTATTTGATTGAGGTTATTACTTGTCTTGTTGTAGTAGAATATCAAAGACTGCATATCTTTTACGACGACATTGATTTCAGCTTTCCTGTTAATTACTACGTCGCGAAAATATTCAGACTTAGACATGCCGGCATCTTTAATCATTTGTTCTAGCTTTTCGAAATCTTCATACGGAACGCGACAAGTGAGCACTTTGTCTTTGGTTTTTTTTACCGACATAACTAAGCCTTAGATCAACGAAGTTTCAGCCCGCGCAGCGGGGGGTTTCAAAGGGGTTTCCCCTTTGGCGCGTCGGTTGGATACGGGATGGCTTGCCATACCGTATACAATCGGGAACGTGCCTCTATTCATTAGGCATGGGTTTTACTCACACACCTTTCACACATAACGCACTAGTGAAGACGACATCATTCACACACAAATCACCACTATTCACACACAATTCATCACTACCTATTGACAGGCACACACTAATCACCTAGATTTCACACATCACGAAGCAAACGGGGGCATTGATGGATGATTCTATAAAGCAAAAGCTGAATGGCCTGCTGGAGCTGCTTAAGAATCCGGACATAAAGAGCAAGCAGGCAGCCTTCAACGCTTGCTATGGCGATCTGACACAGGTGAAGGAAATCGTCTCCTGGGAAACAATCGTCGCGGTGATTAAGCAGGAAACAGGGGTTTCATTTGATGCTCGTACCGCATCAAACATGTACGGCAGATCACGCCGAAAAATGGAACCATCAGCTGATAAGTTGGCATCAAACAAAAACGTTACCAGCACTGAAAAGCGTCTGGAACCAGTGAAAGAAGATGTTCAAAATAACGGGGCGCAAAAGAAAGTCAGCAACCCAGGACATTTGAAAGAATTACGCAATCGCCATATTGATTTAGACGAACTTAAAAACGGAGAATAACATGATCGTAACCATTCTGAACTGGACAGGTACAGTAGGTAAAACAACGCTTGCAGCACATCTGTTAGCGCCTCGCATGGATAACGCCCCAATCTTTGCCATTGAGTCAATTAATGAAACCGCCGCATCATTAGGTGTTGACGTAGAAAAGATGAAAGGGAATAAGTTCCGCGAACTTTTTAAGAAGATCATGCTTGAAGAAAATGCCATCATTGATGTTGGCGCATCAAACATCGAAGAATTCATGAGTAGCATGGTTAAATTCGATGATTCACACGAAGAGATTGATTATTTCATTGTTCCGGTAACTAGCGGCACTAAAGAACAGAAAGAAACAATCTCTATGGTTGATGCCCTGGCTCAGATCGGTGTCCCGGCAGATAAAATTCGCGTCGTATTTAACCGCGTGTCGGCTGACGTCGCAGACGAATTCCCGTATGTATTAGGATTCTGTAAAAAAGAAAAAAGTTTCATCGCAAATCCAAAATGTGCAATCTGGGAAACAGAATTATTCGATGCACTGTCTGTTAAGCAGCTTAACATCGATACAATCCTGAACGATCCTAACGACTATAAATCGATGCTTCGTACTAATCGTGAAGCCTCGGAGAAAGAAAGAAATCAGTGGGCAGATATGCACGGTTTAAAAGCACTATCTAAAAGCGTTAAGCGTAACCTCGATGAAGTTTATACTTCTCTATTCGCATAAAGGCTAAACTATGTCCACTGAAAATCCTAGAACGGCGCGTGATGCCTTAATCATCGAATTGTTAGGTGACATAGGCGCTGTACATGACGAAATAAAGCAACTTCCTAAAAATCTGAAAGACTCCCTTCGGGGGTCTTTGGAAATCATTGCGGATTCAGTTGAAGCAGCTGAGAAAACTTCTCAAAAGTTAAACACTAGTACTGTCGAGGCTTTAAAGGCAACTTCCGAACTGCAGGTAGAAAAGCTCGACAAAGAAACGCGTATTGTTATCGAAGAGTGTTTTTCCCGCATCATTGGTGATGAAATCCGTAAGACTGAAAAAATCGCATCAAACCTGCAGGAAACATTAGAGAAATTCCCTAACCATTTCGGAGAAAAATATAGGAGACTGTGTTTTCTTTTTGCAGCTATAGCTGGCTTCTCGCTCGTTACTCTAATGTTTGGGGTTAGCATTCTCTTTTTGGAGTCTAAAAGCTGGGAACAGAGAACTATAGGCATCTTCAATGCCTATCAGGAACAGCAAAAAATAATTATGACTTTACCGCCTGAAATGCGTGATAAATTCAGGAAGTGATTATAATGGGAACTGTAGGATTCTGCGGTTCCCATGAAATCGCTTCTCACTTCTTCAGTCTTCGACCGTTAACCTTCTTCATTGCTGCACCGCCAGAGGCTTCGCAAAACAGCTTATCAGGGGGCGCATGCGCACGAACGCGACATATACAAGCCCATAGTTAGGGTTTTCGGCGCGATGCAACGCTGGTATCATTTTCGGCTGTATTTCGCGCCTTCCATGCCCTACGGGCATCTAATAACCCAGCCATCTTAAAACATCCTGCGCTTTGTATATATCAAGCTCTCCCAGCTCTTGATAAAAATCCTCAATATCTTTCGGATCACTTTGGTTATGTTTAGCGAGTTCTTCCAGCGCTCGTTTATGACTTATTGCCATCCCCTCAGCTGACTCAAAATAATCCCTGCAGGTTCCACCGTTCATATTTCACCCCTGTCTAGAATGGAATATCGTCGTCAAAATCCATAGGTGGTTCGTTATTGCCTGCAGGCGCGCTCTGCGGCTGCTGCGACTGTGCCCCATCGCCCGACTGATTATTGTTGCCCTGCGGCGGCTGCGGCTGGCCCCAGCCATTATTGTTGCTATTGCCTTGTGCGCCGGCACCGGCGTTGCCACCCTGCTGACGGCCACCCAGCATCTGCATGGTTCCACCTACGTTGACGACGATTTCAGTGGTGTAACGCTCCTGGCCGCCCTGATCCTGCCACTTACGGGTGCGCAGCTGGCCTTCAATGTAGACCTGTGAACCTTTTTTCAGATATTCACCCGCGATTTCAGCCAGCTTGCCAAACAGAACCACGCGGTGCCACTCAGTAACCTCTTTGTTTTCACCTGTCTGCTTGTCGCGCCAGCTTTCGGATGTGGCCAGTGTAATGTTGGCAACCGCGCCACCATTAGGCATGTAACGAACCTCTGGATCTTGGCCCAGGTTTCCGACAAGAATCACCTTATTAACGCCTCTTGATGCCATTTTTAACTCCTTAAGGATTGGGTTTATTTTTGTTGCAGCCGCTGCAAAACGGCACGAAAAAGCGCCAGTGCTACTCGAAATGAGCAGTACCGGCACCTTAAAAATTATTGGTTAGATGTGAATACTATGAATGCTGAGTAAGCTCAGAATCGGGCTACGGGAATATCGCTCCAGCGCGTGGTATAGGCTGGGGATAACATATCTCGCTTCATCTGCCATTTAGGCGCTATGCCGCGTCCTGCATACCAGATGCTGCCTAAGCCAGATTGATTAATGCCATCAATTAACTTCATGAGCTCGTCACTGTTCTTTTTTGGTGGTGTTTCATCAAACAGATTAAGCTGGGATACGCCGGTAGGCGTGAAGTTATTGAGCATTACGCCAGCCTTTGCATACCGATGGCCATCAATCCAGATCTTATCCAGTGCTGACATTGCAGCCTGGATGATATCGCGAGTATCGCGGGTAGGCGTAAGCAGCGTGACCGCTGCCATATTGCCGTAATAAGTTTCGCCTGGGGTAAAGGGCGATGTTTTTATAAAAGCACATACCTGGGCACTGTACTGGCCTTCACCACGAAGTTTTACTGCAGCTCGCTCAGCATGCTGGCATATCGCCTGGCGCATCTGCTCATAGTCAGTCACCCGTTCACCAAAAGAACGTGAACATACGATCTGCTGTTTTGCCGGTGGCATTTCTTCCAGGCCAATGCAGCTCTCACCATTTAACTCGCGCACAGTCCGTTCAAGCACCACAGAGAACTGACGCCTGATCATGGCCAGATTGGTGCGGGATAAATCGAGGGCCGTTTTAATACCCATTGCTTCAAGCTTTTTGGCTATCCGGGAGCCGACGCCCCAAAGTTCTCCGACCGGCTGACGCATCAGCAACTTTTCAATGCGGCTTCGTGTGCTGACAGCCAGCACACCGCCAAACTGGGGAAACTCTTTAGAGGCCCATTGTGCTGATTTCGCCAGGGTTTTAGTCGGCCCCATGCCGATCCCTACTGTAAGGCCGGTTGCAGCCCTGATGACAGACCGGACATTACGTCCGAACGTTTCATAATCCGTACAAAAATCGATGCCCCGCACATCCATGAATGCTTCATCGATGCTGTAAACCTCAAGGCGGGGGGCCATGTCTCGGAGTAGCCTCATAACCCGGTTAGACATATCTGCGTACAGGGCATAATTAGAACTGAACACCTGAACCTTTTCAGCGAACTCCTGCTTTCTGATCTCAAACCACGGAGCGCCCATCCGTATACCCAGTGCTTTTGCCTCTTTACTGCGAGCGATCACACAACCGTCGTTGTTAGAGAGAACAATCACCGGCGCATCACGGAGATCTGGCCGAAAGGCTTTTTCGCAGCTGGCGTAAAAGCTGTTTACGTCTGCGATGGCAAACATCATTCGCCCCGCGTTTTGTGCAGAAACACCATGACCACGCCGAAGATTTCCAGCGTGTCCGGGTCTGGATAAATCGGGGAATAATCCGGGTTCATTGCCTTCAGCGTCACTCGCGGTTCTCTTGAAGAGAGCAGCAGCTGCTTAACGGTAAACTCGCCATCAATCGCGGCAATAACAATATCGCCATGACAGGGAGTTTCAGCACGGTCAACAACCATCAGATCGCCATGCTTCAGGCCAATGTCAGACATAGACTTGCCTGATGCTCTGACAAAAAAAGTCGCTGCCGGGTGGCGTATGCAGTACTCATTGAGATCCAATTCTCGTTCAACGTAGTCAGCTGCAGGTGAGGGGAAACCAGCCTGGCAGGACTCCAGAAAGAGCGGGGCGGTAATACTCAACGGCGACGCTGTAAGAGGAGAAAAATGTAACATGATGACTCTCAATAATGCTGTATGTATAAACAGTATTATTGAGAGTTTTCACGGTTCGTCAATCTGAATGGAGAAGCAGAATTGTAAAAAGGAGAATTCCGTTAGCAAATGCAGGTGCCGGCGTGGCGATACAGTTTCATTAAACCCCGTCTGGTCGGTTGTGGTTTAACCACGCCGGCAGGGCAGGGTAGCATAGCGATAGCGCTTATTGAACTTACTGATATAACAGGAATAAGACGGTGATAGATTTTACGCACGCTTCCGCGTGTTGAAGCTGGGCAGCTGCAACAAATGCGTAAATATCAATTTTCTGAATCATAGCATCAAGATAAACGGAAGAGAAGTATACAATCGGGAGGATTTCTAAATGGTTTAGCCGGGTAAAACCCGGCTGCATTGCGCTTAACGGGAATCAGAAACTCTTAAGACAATCCAGTGCGGCTCCATTTTTCCTGAAGTACTTACCGCGTGGTAGTTTACTGCCTGCGGGCAGGCTGATTGCCCATGAGTAAAACGCGGGGCGTTCTTTAGAGAGTTTCAATTCTCCAATGTAAATTTTTTCAGGCTTAGTCCTGAAAGTTTTACTGACAGCCAATTCTTGTACGTTCATATCTTCTCCTTAGATCACCTGCTAACAAGCCACAGTGAATTGCTTGTTAACCCTTTATATTTTTACAGATAGAATCAAGACACAAATAGTTCTTTTCTTCAGATTCAGGCTTAGTTACAACCATACCTCTTTCCCAATGAAAAAACTCACCATCAACCTTGATTTTCATACCATTTTCTAAAGTTATAAGACTTGTGCTATCCCAAAAACCTCGATTAAAATCAATATTCTCAAGCTTTCCTATTGGCTTAAGATTACCCATAGAAAAATCATTGGCTACATTAAAAAAAACGCCCAAACCAACAAGCACAGCCATAATAATCATTATATTGGAGAGAAAAATCTTTGCTTCTTTTTTATTTGTTTTACCGATATATAATTCATATGCAGTATTAAAAATTAATGCAAAGAAACTTAACAATGCTATTGAGCCTATTATTATTGTCGAAAAACTCATATAACCCTCCTCAAAAACTGTCTTCAGAAAATACTCTTAAATTTCAGCATCATCAATGATTACTAATACCGGAATAATTTCCTGACTTACCCGGCCCGTCATAACCAGAAAGCGCCGCCAGATGCCGTAAGGCACTGGACGTTCTCCCAGTCTGAAAGCGCGCATACGCCGGTCACTATTACCGGTGCTGCCTTTAAGCCCCAGCAACTGCCCCAATTTCAGATCTGAGGAATAGTCAGGGTAGTGATTCTTGAAGTGTTCAAACCAGGCATTAACTACTTCGTGCGCTGGCGGCTCCCAGCCTTCAGCCTCGGTCAGTAAATGCTTGGTACTGTAATCACGGTAATTGAACGCCTCCGGCCCCGCGATGTGTGGTGCATCCAACCCCTTCAGGAGCTCTGCAGTAGCCTCACGCACGCGCTCACGGCGTACAAAGTCTTTTTGTGCGCCCATATCGGGCAGGTCTATGTTAATCATGATGTCTTCCTGGATTACAGGTTGATAAGTGATAAATCAGCGGCTTTCTGCTGTATGGCCAATTTTTCCTGGCCGCTTACACCGTCTAGATCTGTATTGCCTGCAGGAACATTTCTTGCTCTTATCTGCCAGAAATACATTCTCTGATCATCGTTCAAGAATTTATAGGTCTGAGCCAGCCGATCAGCTGCGCGTGAGTCACCTGCACGCCATGCTTTAAGGTACATCGCTATTGCTGCAGAGGTATTCTGTGAAAGGTAATAACCGCTTTGTAGCTGATCTCCTGCAACCAGAAAAACATCGCTTCTGGCCCTTACAGGATGTGTCTCATCAGCAAGTTTTAGCAACTGACTTACAGCGTTATTTATAACATCAGGAGGTAAATCGCTAACTGTAATCCAAGCTCCTATTTTGTCCCCAGTAAACAAATAGAGTAGGGCAGGCGTTGAACCTCTGTTTATTGCTGCAGTCATTACTTCTGCATTTATACCTTCAATTTTTTCGCAATCTTTATCAAAGTAAAATAGCCCCGCGCATTCGCCTCTGAAAGTGTATCCTGACGAATAATATTTATTCATTACTGCGAAAGGGTCTTTTGACAACAAGGCAGAGTCCTTTGCTTTGATAAACTCATCTTTACGATCTGAATCGCATCCCGTAAGAAGAATCCCCATCATTGCCACTAACACTAATTTCCTTTTACTGTTCGTTTTCTTCATTCCCATAATCCTCAGAAATATTTCATCCTTCGCCTTTTAAACTCTGATTTACCAGCTGGGTGAGGGGTTTCCCCCTCACCATTCAGCGCGGTTTCAGCACGATATCTCGCACGTCTGAAATCCTGATATTGACCAGGCTCAACGTTCCGGTGGCCATCGGCTCCCATACCTTAGAGGTATGAAGATGCTGCATGCAGTAGAAGAGGTAATCGGGTAACAGAAGATCTGTTCTGACTACCTTCACTCCAATATGCTCCGGGTTGAAATCCCGGACGGGCTGACCACAGGTTTTTAAAGAGCCCCGGCGAACCAGCCAGAAATCTGCATCTGGAAAATTCTTCCGGATGGTCGCTAAATCAGAGAGTTTCATTCGTATCCTTATCGGCGGCTTGGCCTTCTCGGAACGAGTGACCTTCTGTTGCCACCGTAGGAATCATTATAGGATCATTGATCCTATAATGCAACAAAACAGGATCAATGATCCTGATTATTTTTTGGTGATCTTTGCCGCTATCTTCTACTTGGTGGACTGAACATTTATGGTGGTTCTCTAAATCAATCTGAACCCTTTTAATCACAAAAGATTAATAATACACTGCCAGCCTTATTTAATTAATTTGTACGGATTATGCAAAACCATCCCCCATCAAATCCCTATAGAAATGATATTGACGGCCTTAGAGCATTAGCCGTTATTCTGGTTATCCTTTTTCACGCTGGCTTTTCTAAGCTACCGTCCGGATTTATTGGTGTAGATATCTTCTTTGCGATATCCGGATTCCTGATGACTGGCATCATAATAAGAAAGGTTGAAAAGAAATCATTTAGCCTATCTGAATTTTTTATACACCGACTTTGGCGTATACAGCCCGCATTAATTTTTATGTCAGTTGCGACGCTTCTGGCAACCTTCTGGTTCTATCTACCGGATGATTTTCAGGATTATTTACACAGTGCCAAATATAATGCACTCTTCCTGTCTAACCAGTTCTTCTCACGTCAAAGCGCTGCATACGCATCCCCGGCAGCCGATCTATTCCCTCTTCTGCATACCTGGTCACTGGCTATTGAATGGCAATGGTATCTGTTTCTTCCGTTAGGCGTGTTAAGCGCATCAGCATTATTAAGGCTCAAGCCTTTTCGGCCTCTGAACAAGATAAACACGTTAGCCGGTTTATGGTTAAGCATTTGTCTAATCGCAGCTGTAATGGTTCTTACGGTTCCTTTCAAAGAATCTGCCAGCGCTTATTACTCGCTCCTGGCTCGTGTCTTTGAATTTATGATTGGTGGTGCAGCCTATTTTCTGACGCGTTATGTCAGAAACATTCCTGCCGCTGCTTCCAATGGCTTAAGCTTTCTTGCGTTAGCTTTAATTGTCTATACGGCTTTGATGCCAGGTGTGATAGGGCAGTACCCCAATATCTACGCGCTGTTTGTCGTTGTAGCTGCAGCCTTGATTATGTTTACTGGTAGCTATGGGGGCAACTACACATCACGCCTTCTCTCTCTCCGGCCTGTAGCCTTTACGGGCAGGATCTCTTACTCACTTTACCTGTGGCACTGGCCTGTATTCGCAATAGCGCGTTACCTGGGCTACGTTCTTGAAGGCACAACTCTTATCAGCTGCCTTGCTCTTACAGTGTTGCTATCCTTCATCAGCTTTTACCTGGTGGAACAGCCTTGCAGGCGCTGCCGCTGGCCACTCAAAGCAAGCGTGCCTGTGCTTGTGCTGGCCCCGATCATTATCTTCGGTTCGGTTTATTCGTACAGTGACCATCATCAGGGTCTTCCGGCCCGCTTTGGTGCTGACTATGACCAGGTAGCGAATAATATAAACAGCTCACTGGTTAAGGCTGGACACCGGCCTGATTGCCTCGATGGCTCACAGAATCCTGAGCGGTGCATGTTTGGCGATTTAGCCGGTAATAAAACAGCGCTTTTAATCGGTGATTCTCACGCAAATCATTTTTGGGGTTTCTTCGACGTTCTTGGAAAAGATGCCCATGTTAAAATGACTTCCCTCAGTACCCCTTTATGTCTGGCACTGCCTGATATCTACCTTTATGACTGGTGGTCATTTAAAAATGACATTTACAATAAATGTCATAGCAATACAGAGAAATATTATGACCTGATTAAAAGCGGGCACTACAACTATGTGATTATTGGTCATGTATGGGAATGGTATGAAAGCGGCCCACATGTGATTAATAACGCCGGCGATCTACGTTCTGACGCTTTATCAAAAGAGAGAATCAGCAAGGCGATGCATAAAGCTATAGATATCATTGTAGCGTCCGGAGCACGCCCGGTTCTGGTGAGAACGGTAGCGCCTATGCCGGTTAATTATCAAAGCTGCATCCGTAATCACGTAATCTTTCGGGAGCCTTACAGAAAGGCTGAGTGCGATAGCCAGAATCCGCAAAGCCCTGAAAAGGAATGGACTTTGCCACTCTTTAACCAGTTACAGAAAGACTATCCGGCACTAATTATCATCGATCCGAAAAAGATACAATGCGCGGATAATGATTGTGTGACTGCTATTGGAGAGACGCCGATTTATCGTGATGTAGGACATTTGAATGATTATGCTTCATATCAATTCGGAGAGCAGTACTTGCAGCGATTTGGGAATCCATTGAAGTGATCCAGAACCGGGCCCATTGGGCCCAGTACTCTTTATTCTATTTTAAAGCCTTGTAGCATTTATTACTGAAACATATATCCGTTTCACGGTAGGTAGAATCTGGATTTGCTTCTTTCACTTTAGTAGCCTTCATTACGGTTTCGCCTTCTTTCCAGACATTTACATTGCCTGAAACTCTTATGTGAGTTCCATCAGTAAGATTGATAACAGTTGAATCCCCGAAAAAGCCGGGTTCGTTTTTAACCCCTTCAAGCTTACCTATTTCAATGCGATCCCGAACAATCATCCCATCATCCCACATTAAGGAAATTATAAGAACAACAGCTAAAAATAAGAACACATAGCTTAACAAATTGAATAAACCCTTCATTGATTTTATTCCTTTTCGAGTTGACAAATATGATTTATTAAAATCAGCCAGTCTCGGTGATTCATAGAAACATGATTTTTTTCGTCTGCCGGCAAAAGGTATTTTGAGAAAACGCCTCTGGACTTACCAATCAATTCATAGGCTTCCTTTTGGGCTAAACCATTCTCACTTAAGATAAGCCGCAGATTTTTTGGCGTGTAGCCTAATTCGTAATCTTTCATTGCTTACCTAAGTCCTTTTATTCTTCATTATATTCCCCTGGTGCGAGAATGGAATAAACGATCATTAATGTGCCTGCAATAAACAAAACCCACCCAAAGGGTTTAGTAACGCTTTGCAGAAAATGGTTTACATTATCCAGCACATTAACACTGGCGACGCTTTGCGTTATTTTTTCGTTTTCTTCTTCCGTTGAGAAAGCATAAAAACCCCCGATAAACAAGCACACAACTCCGGAAAGAAGATAACGCAACTCGACGATTCTATTTAGATTCTTGGCAATCTCTTTATATGGCAATAAAAACAAAAACCAGATTAATAATATCCAGATTATTAGGCCCATAACCTTTATTACTCCTTTTTGGTCTTAAGTTCTCGATAATGTTCTTCAAGAAACGCCTGTGTCAGCTCTTTGTGAGGCAATAGAGTAGGGGTGATGGATTCAAAACTGTCAAATTCATAGACTTCATCAAGCGTATTTACGCGCTGCTCCTTCTCCCCATTCATGCGCTGTTCGCGGGTGATCTTCGTCCGGTCAAAAGTCAGATAATGCAGTTTCCAGCGATGGCCATCGCTATAGACGGCCAGGCTTTTTGTTACGCGGCCTTTGCCGCGTCTGTAGAAAATTTCTTCCAATGTCTACCCCTTATCTCTTTTCATTTCAGATACAAATCCAACAATCCTGATAAGTTCATCGGTGGATAGATCATCTATCCTGAGCTCGTAACCGCTGCCGCGTTCTTCAACTCTTCCACGTATGCCTGATGAGGTTATGTAAGCGGTTAACGCGTTATAGCAGCTGGACAAGCTAACCAGCCTAGACAGCATGCCTTTAAGAATTTTTTTGTGCTCCTGGCTGTCTTTGTGCCCTTGCTCATAACGGCTTACCTTAGCAATTTCATCGGGCGCGTAATAAATGATTTTCCGTTGAATGTCTGCAGCGATACTAGTTTGATCACGCTTCGGGCAAACGCTGCAACTATGCGCCTCTACCCGGCAGAGCCGGCTATCAACACTACCTAAAAATTTCAATCTTCCTTTATCATAAGCAACACTGATCGAGTAGTTTTTAAAGTCTGGTGACGTCATAAAAATCCGATGTTCCCAGCTTCGTATATGGTTCACACGCCAGCCATTTCCCAGCATACGGCAGACTGTTTCTAATAAAGGGGTGTAGCGCTCCTGAAAAGTACTCATGCATTATCCCGTTTGATGGAATTCAGGGGGCTTTCGCCCCCGTCTTTTAAGCTGCTACACGTTTCCAGCCTTTCGCTTTCTGCTGACCGTCTGAACCGTATTTAGCTCGAATCTCATCAATCGAGTGCTCTTTCTTATTAAAGCGGCCTTTGTGTTCCTCTGGACGATAAAACCATTGTTTTTTCTTTGGTGCCCATTTGCAATTTAATTCATTTAACGCAGCTTTATGATTGAAAGTCTCACCGCTAATCCAAACCCAATTCCCGATTACTTCATAAACGATTCCAGCCAGACCGGAAAGGGTGTTCAATACGTTTTCGAGATCTTCACCATAGTTATAACGGGCGCTTTCATCTTCACTCTGATATTTATTGAGGTCATCAATATTTGCCATCAGCATGTCAAACGCAGCGTTGACGGCTTTCATCAATTCGCCGCCCAGCGGGTTACGATCTGGATGATATTTCAGAGCCAGTTTTTTATAAGCTGTTTTAACTTCTTTTTCTGACAGCTCGCCGGACAAACCAAAAACGTTCAATGCTTCCTGAATATTCATATTTATATTTCCTGGCCTCTTGGCCTTTAGTGATTGGGTATCAGTCCGTACTGACCTGATAAAGCTATTATGTATCATGAGGTGATACATTGCAAGCTTAAGATTGATAATCCTTCATTTAAATTGATAAATCTGAGTGTACTAAATAAAACATAAGATATTGATATAAAAGTTTTTATTATTTCAACCTCTCATCTGCCGGCAGCTGGCGCCGCAACGGTCGCGCTGATAGTCTTTCATAATAATTGAACGTGATTCTATGCGCTTGTGGCTGGTTTCGCTTTCTCCTTCAACGCTGCTAGAAAATGTCCTGGCCTTACCTTGCAAACCCTCTGCGCAAATTCATGTCATTAAAAATGAGGTGGTAACGCTCGCCACAGTGCCGGCTGAGGCGTACCGCAGCGCAGCGAGGAACGAACAGCCGGCGCGAGGAAGCGTAAGTGCGCTGATGGTCAGATGACTGCTTACGCTCTATAGCCTGAAAGAAATCCTCTGCGATGGTTATGATCACATAACTACTGAAAATACCGGTTTAACCCCTGAAATTGGACGAAACCATTCACCCGTTTTCATTAACAATTTATCAACATTATTTCCGGTCATTTCTGCAGGAGTTTAGTGTGGATTTTAGAGGGTTCACTGCGATCAGAGGTTGAGTGCAAAAGCCTCAGTGCGCGTTACATGTAATATGTTAAAAAGTCCTGCTTCTGCATAATTTTACTGATTACAGTGAATATCCTTTTAGTTGATGCCCATGAGGACTAAGTAACGCGCATAGACCTTATGCGCATAACGCATCCTGAAAGGTTCGTTTGCGTTTCTGAACCCTGCATTGTAGGCACCGATTGATGTCCAATTTACGCCGTTCTGCGCAATATTCTTAGCAAGTATCCAAGCCCCTACATGAATGTTCTGGCATGGATTACTGAGCAGCATATCTCGCGTGATCTTCATTTCTCTCAGAACCGGCAACCATGATGAATTGATTTGCATAATGCCCAGGTCTTCACTGAGTACCTTGCCATTCTTTCTGTTGTACCCGATGGCCACCGGATTCATGCCGCTTTCCACTTCTGCGATGGCCTGTAGCAACTTCCAGTCAATTCGGTACTTCACTCCAGCGCCTTGCAGGCATTGAGCGATATCCGGGCGTACTGGCGCAGCTGATACCGTGCTGGCCATCGCCAGCAAAACACACGCTATCAAAGTTTTCCGCATAACATCACCATGACAAAAACAGGGTAAAGCACCGTTATAAAGGGCACACCACGAACATAGCGCCCCGCGATTGCCGCGATAATGAAACTGGCCGCCAGACATAAACCTGCCGCCGGCGGCGTCAACCATGCCCCGATGGCGGGCAATACATAGAGATCGCCTGAAGCGATTGCCGGCTGTTGCTTACGAAGAAAAGTCAGGACGTTGAGAGACAGCGCTGGCAGCATCAAGACCGCCACCCCAGCCAGCACTTCAACGGTATCCCTGTTGCCTGGCAAAACAGCAATGAGAGCCACCCAGGAAAGGATAAATATCAGCAGGTCTGGAACCCAGCGCGTTACAGCATCGATGTATGCCGCGCATCCCAGTAACAAAACGAACAGCGCCAGCATCAGGTCATGTGTTGCGGCCCAAATGGGCAGGGCACCGCCGCCGATCAGCGTCATGGCCATAAAAGGCCGTATTCTTGCCTTTTCCGTTTCACTGGACGCCGCAGCGCATGCCTCTTCAGCTGTTATTCTGGCACATTGATAGAACGCCGGCAGATTGAAAGCCAGCATCAGTGAAGTCACTAATACCGCAAAAATAATCATCATCTTCCTACCTCACATAAACGACATAGCCAGCAGGAATAAAAGCTGGACGGCTCAGCCGCCCTGCAGGTGTATTAATGCCAGCGGCATCGGTCAGGCCAAAATGCGTGCTGTTCTCGGTTTCCTGCAGCACCTGAGCTAATAGCCCCGGATAGGACGGCGTAAACGCATATCCAGTCCCGCCACTCACACGCATCTGAATTGCTGCAGTACGCGGAAGCCAATCCGGCAGACTGATTCTGTTAATCACATCTCCATCCGGAGGCGTGCCGCTTCCATACAGATCATTTAATGCAGATGAGTAATGCAGAAACTGACCGGCCAGCTGTGACCGTGTAACGTTCTCCGTATTTTCCTTTTCAATATTGTTTACGCAGAGCAGCAGAATGCTGACCGCGAAAAGCATCACGGCAGCAATGAACGATGATTTCATGGTCGTCCTAATCAGTTGTTTTGCATCAGCCTGGTTGATGGCCAGAGAGCTCAGTTACCGTTTATTTTTGCAGCATGGCGCTGTTTCGGCAGATGCGTTGGTATGAGTAAAAGCAGCATGGGTAGCGTAAATGCTGCTTTGGGTTTTAAAGGCAGGTAATCAGATATGGTTTCTTATTCGCAGATTGCATAGCTGGTTGAACGTATCATCTGGTTTTTCGTTGAATCGCAGTAACTAAACCACCCGTTATCACCGGAAGGAATCGACGTAACCAGCCATACGGTGCCCTGCTGACTTAGACTTTCACAGTTACCTCCACCCCCGACCACTTTTTTCGGTGCCGGACAATATGCGGTAACGCCCGAAAACCGGTTGATGTCAGCTGAAGCTGTAACGACGCTTTTCGGTGTTGATGAAGCACGCCAGATCCCTGACTGACAGGACAGGACGGCACCGGCTCCATCACGGCTTATAGCTCCCCAGGTATCACAATTTGTGCCAGGCGTGTTTACCTGCTGCAATTTGATAACGCCGCCCAGTACGAGATCATGATTACCTCGCAACGTTCCGTTGGCCGTTACGTCATTATTTGCCGTGATGTTTCCCGCTGCTGACATACTGCCGTTCGCAGAGATGTTGCCTGCAGCTCCGATGCTGCTGTTTGTCGTGATATTACCGTTAGCGAAAATATTGCTGTTCGACGTTACATTGCCGTTGGCGGCGATGTTGCTGTTTGACGTGATGTTTCCATTCGCCGTAATCCAGCCGTTTGACTGGATGCTTTGCTGGGCTGTCAGTCGCGCAGTATTCACGTCGCCTGAAGCATTAAGCGTTTGTCCGTTTACCGTCTGCGAAAAATTACCGTTAGCGGCGTTGTTGATATCGTTACCGCCCATATTCAAAGCGGTACCCATCGTATTAAGTTCCGGATGACCAGCCACGCTGTGACGGTAGAGGTAATCATTCATCACCGCCCCATTTGCATAAAAGCCGGCAATCACCACATGGCCATCGCCCGGATTAAAGCCACCAAATGCCGATAAGTTTTCCTGCCAGCTGCCTTGCGTGCCCTTAGCAATGCCATTCTCGATGTAACCACCTGCAGCTCCGATATGATTGGCCAGTTTGCGCGCCTGGCTCAGTGTCAGCTGTGATCCCCCAGTGAGGAAGGTCATAGTGTGAAACTTATTGGCCGTAGGCTGGAAAATAAGCGTCTGGTAAGTCGCCGTGTAAACGTTATTGGGCGAATAGCCGGCAGGCAGGTATCCGGCATTTATCAGCATTGGTACTGTCAGCGTAAAGGCAGAAGTCGGGCTGCTGCCTGCAGCAATTGTTGCCTGTTGATCTGAGATATAGCGGTTAACCGCTTTCTGAACCGTGTTGGCCTGACCGGCAGCCACGTTAAGCTGATATTCTTCCGCTCCCCACATTATCAGCGGAACTAGCAGAGTAACCATGATTACAATACCTAGCCCATAGGCCACGGTTGCATCTGTTATCTGCGCAATACCCCGTTTGAGCTTGCTCACATTTAATCCTTAAATTCATAATTAATGTTATTGAACTGGTCGCTCAGATCGAAGTGGCCTGTAGCAATCTTGGCTTTTATGGTCGGGGCTACAGATGTATCCCGGAGATTGAAGCCGGCAATATCCACCTGGCGACTGTTGTCAGCTGCACGAAATCTCATGGTCTGATGTGCGATCACATAGAGCGTGCTGGCTATATTTGATCGCGCTGCAGGGCTGATTTCCTCGCAGAACATCACGTAGCGCTCAATTGCTTCCTGGATTGAAGAGGCATGAATTGTTGAAACTACGAACATGCTTAGGGATGCTTTCAGTACTTCGTGTGCGGTCGCACCATCACGGATTTCCCCAAGCAGAAAAGCCGATGCTCCCATCCGATAAGCTTTGCGCGTTGCACTGGCATAGCCTTCATTTTCCTGTACCTCCAGCTGGATACAGCGTCCGTTACCATGCCTGCCCTGAAGCAGCGTTTCTGCAGGGTCTTCAATGGCCACGCCAAGATCACCCGTCGTTTTAATACGATGCTGCAGGATTGAGGAAGCGGTCGTGGTTTTGCCTGATGCCATCTTTCCGGCAATCAGGAACAGCCCGGTAGCTCCAGGCTGTTCGACTGACCGGCGCAGTGCCGTATTCAAGGGAATATCTTTAAAAGGACGAATGCTGGAAGGTGTTTGCCTGAGTACCAGGTCAGTTCGGCCCATGAGATCATGTGAGACTGTCGCCCGATAAAGCCGGTCGTCATAAAAACATGAAAATTCATTGCGACCGGTTTCGCGGTGCCGGTTGATGCATTCATTTTTCAGTCTGGATACATCCCCGCTCAGGTTGTCCGGAACTGGCACAAGAAAGCTATCAGCCCCTATCAATCCTTTAATTTCTGAATAATTTTCTCCCAGATAAAGATCAATAAACTCGGCTGCACGAAGTGTATTTGCTGTCATAGTCATTCCGGGAAAAGCCGCCGCGAACGGCGGCGGTAATTTTAAGATTTGGTAGTAAAGGCCAGGGTATTGTCGCCATCGATGCAGGCGGTTGCTGCAGCTGCAGCGGTAACTTCGCCTGTGAAGGTGGTGCTGTTGATTTTTGTTGAGAGCAGATCAGTTGTTGCCAGGCTCTTAGCGATCTTCAGACAGTCGCTCTGCGGCTCCTGGTTGGTGGTGACGATGAAGCCAACACCGTTACCCGTAGCCGTTACCTGTCCACCGGATTTGTTATAAAGTTTGTTGCCCGAAATGGTGTAGCTTTTTGAAATACTACCGCCTTTAATCAGGGCGGGAATGTAATCATCCGTTCCATAGCCATTACCATTTTTTAGCTGCTTCGTTTCGTTAATGACCATCGTCAGCAACGAGATATCACTGGTGCTTTTCACGTAGAAATAACCGACTGCAGCAGCTGACAGTACCAATGCAATAACAACCATGCTGATACCCAGGGAAACGGTCTGGTCGGTGATCTGTGCAATGCCTTTTTTTAACTTTTTCATGGATAGTTCCTTTCAATGGACGTAGTTAGTGAACACACGGTAGATGTGTGTAATTTGAGTATTTAATGGGTAAAAAAGAGTCGGGCGGGTGATGCCCGTTTAACTAAAGAAAAACGCTTTCTGAAGAAGGCTGAACATGATGAGCATTAATGCGCAAATCAGGCCGCCACTGAGTAGCATGCTGACTATACGCAGGCGATCACCGGTCTTTTCAACGCTGCTAACGGTACGGTCAAGCCATGTAGCTGCAAAGCGCTTCAAAGAGCCCTCACTGCTCTTGGTTTCAAAAAGACTCTGCAGTTTGATAATGGCGCGATCATCAGGAAACTCGTAACCTGTCACATCAAGTGCCTGGCCTAAATTATCCTCGCCGGCGCTTATTGCTCCCTCCAGGGCATCCAGTCGCTCGCGAAGCCAGGCTGAGCGTGTAGATGCTTTCATACTGGCCACGGCTCGCTCCATCGGAATGCCTGCCGAATCCATAGCGTTAACATTCATGATGAAAGACGCGCCCTGGATGCGGCGATAGATTGACCACGGCGGAAAGCGGTCAAGGAAGAACCGCAATCTTCCGGTAAGACGGGGTAGCGATATGACTACCAGTGCCACCACTCCAGCAATGCAAAGCAGCAGCGCCCACCACCAATCCGTTAACAGCAGGTAAAAGTAGTAAACGCCTGTCTGTAGCGTATTCCACTGCGTTAGCGGAACTGACTGGAGAATAGTCGGAACCAGCATGATGCAGAAAAGTGCAACCACACCAATCGAAAGCAGGATCAGATATCCTGAAACGCTTGCTGTTGTCTTAACTACACTGCGTATTCGCGCTGTCCCATCGGCAATAGTAATTGCATTCATAAACCCGTCTGCCGGACGTCCAGCCAGATCGCAGGATTCAATAATGCTGAGCTCCTGATCCGGTATCCAGTCACGCATGGAATCGCCAAGACCGTACCCGCTGGAAAGATTTTCGGCGCACTCAGTCAGTATCTGTGCAACGGCATCACCTGGATTTTTTCCTCTTCGGCTGTAGTTATCGATTAGCTTACTGAACGTTTCTTTAGCTGGCCTGCCATCAAGCAGGTATTGCCGGAAATCATCATAGATTTCTATGCGATCCTGTTCGCTGAACGTTGCTTTATAGATAAACCGCGCAAGACTGTTCACACCTCAATCCCCGCTTTTAATCGGGCATCGGTATCCAGATTACAGATACGGCGGTGAGCCCATACAGGGTCAGTTACACCCTTATTGATTACATTGGTCAGATTTGAGCACAGAGTTAAACCGCCCTTTGATATCCAGTCCAGATAAGCAGCCAGCACGCCCTTTTCTTTATAGAGCCGCATAAACACGTTATCTGTCTCGATAACCTCAAAAACGCCTGTTCGTCCATTAATGCCTGTACCGCCGCAGCAATTGCAGCCGCCTTCTTTGCGCAGATAAACCTGCTTGTAGTCCGTATAGCTCTCTACCATGTCCTGCATCACCCGGCTTATCTTAGAGCGCCCTGCAGCCCAGGACACTTTGCACTCATTACAGAGCAGAGGCACAAGCCGGAGTCCAACCAGGCCGGACACAATCGTTGGGTTAAAAAGCAAATCTTCATCCACATCAAAACCGCGCAGACGGTGCAGAATACCTGCTGGCGAGTTGGTGTGAATGGTTGTGAGTAATGGTGTTCCTGTGTTAATCGCTTCCAGTACAGCCCGCGCTGCAGAGGGACTACGCACCTCACCGATATAGAGGCGGTCAGGGTCCATACGCAGAAGGTTTTCAATCCCTTCGGCATAGGTCTGTTTACCTTTGGGAGTCTGGAAAATGCCATCTATAGGTGATTCGATAGGGTCTTCAATGGACACAATGTTTTCGCCCGAATCTTCTGCAGCCAGCCACTCTGCAGAGCACTGGCAAACCGTCGATTTACCGTGTCCGGTAGGCCCGCTGTAAAAAGTACCGCCTGAACTGGTCAGCGTCCGGCGCAGTGTGATCTCCTGATCTGGCAATAGCCCCAGCTCGTCAAAACTGAGACTTTTTTTCCTGCGGCTCACCAGACGAAGCGCAACAGCCAGCCGATTTTGACCGCCCGGACGGCTGGCAAAACGAATGGTACTTAGGCCATAACTGTTTACAAACTCTTCGCGTATACGGGCATCACAAGGCTCCGTGTAACTTAGTGAGGTGGCGCTTTGTTCTTCAGCCATCCAGTTATATAAGGTGTTAACGAGCCTTTGTCCCCACTCTACGGACTCAGAACGGACCTGGCGCATGTTGCCATCAATGCGATAGAACACGCGGGTGAAACGGCTCTCGATTCGAAAATGAATGTCTGACGCACGTTGTGCTACAGCATCTGAAATCAGGTTAAGATTCAGCTTCTGTGGATCGCTTCCTCCCTCAATTGCTGCGTCCGGGGTACTGAACTGATGCGCGATTTTCTCCAGTTCTTCGCGGTCACACCAATTCACACTGATTTCAATTTTCTGTTTGCGTAATTGCTCCCGCAACTCAAAATATTCGTTATCCTGGTCAAGTTCCTTTAAAACGTAGAGATAATGTTTCTCCTCCTCATCGTCACGTATCAGCTGAACATTTTCCTGAAATTTAGCTGAGAAAGAGCGGCCCCCCGCCAGGGGGGCAATGGATATGAGGGTATGGGTTTTTTCGCTCAGATTGCTCAAGATAACAGCCTCAGTTAAGTGTAAATACACGACCGTCCGTCTGGCGCTTAATAACCACACCACGCATTGAGACAGACACCACTTTAAAATTGCCCTGCACGCTATCGCCAGCACGCACCTGTGATGTGCTGCCGTCTGAAAGATTAAGCGTGGCGACCGCACCAGCCACTTTTTCCAGGGAAGGCAATGTACTCACAGACGCCGGGGCCGAAACTGGAGCGGCATTACCGTTTACCGTGTTATTAGCAGGTACTGAAGCGACATGAACAGCCGCAGGGTCACTCTCGTTCGCTGCATTTTTTGCTTTATTAAATGCAGCCTGGGCATCATAGAAAACCCGGCCACCTTGCAGCCGATCCAGATCTCCCATCGTTTTCACTTCTGACTCAGCGTGAGCCAGGCAGCAGCTGAGCAGCAGAAGCAATGCTGCGTGTTTAACGTTTTCCATATAACGATCCTGAAATTTTGTACCGGAGTGAGCCATCAGATGTGTTGGCGGCGACGGTGATTTGAGAAAGCCGGATACCCATAAAAGCGGCACCTTTAAAAATATCGCGAGGCGGTACGTCCGTTTCCGCTGAAAACTGATATTCCTGCCACTGCTGCAGTGGCAAATCTTCGCCTTCACTGTTTTTCAATTTATCTTTGATAGGAACCGCGCTGACTGAGAGATCTATATTCAGCGCCTGAAAACGAGAGATTAAGTGCATCAGGCGTTCACCTGCCGGTATCAGCGGATCGTCTCCCTCTGGTGGCAGCGTTTGCACTAATGAAAATGACGTCTGGCTGCTGTCCTGAAAATTGAAAAGAGGAATGACGCTGAATAATCGCTGTACCGCCGCGACATATTTCTCCGTTGTCGCCGCTGAGTTAGTTCTCCTGATGGACTGAACATTGACACTGGTATCGGTGCAAACCAGTGCTGTCGTCATCCAGCCCTCAATTGAAATAGGCACTTTATTCAGCGCCTTCTGGCAAGAGTCAATAAAGGTTTCAACGGAAGGCTGTTCTGTCCAGGGATGCTTAAAGCTATCCAGAGCTGCTTTATAGCGGGCCTGCTTATTGATTTCCTCCTGCCTGGCCATCTGGCGCTGTAAAGCGGCCCTTACTGCGGCTTCCCGTTCCCCTTCAAAATGCAGATAGATCATCAATCCGATGAATCCGATGGTGATACCCGCACCCACCGTCATTAGCTGGCCTCGCGTCAATCCCCAGGTGAGCGGCGTCAGCCTAAAGCTTTTATTGAGGTTTTTAGGCTCAAGTACAGCTTCAAAATCTAATGGTTCCGTCACCCAGTGTATTGATGCGTCACCATAGACCGGCACATCAAGATTGCCTTTACTCCCCCGCAGTTCATCACGCAGATCAATGATCTTCTGGCCCATTTCTTCAGCTGTGTAAATGCTGTCTGACCAGGGATGAATACCGCCACGTTCTGTTTTACCTACGAGCGTGTATTGGGCAATCCCTTCAGCATCCTCACCCAGCGCGACCACAGCAATACAGCAGCCCTCCAGGAGTGATGCCAGCGCGACAGTTAACGAAAATGCGCCGCGCAGTTTCAGGCGTGTTTTAGGCGCGAATCCTGCCTGTATGCTGTCACTGTGACGCACAGCAACGAGATCTAACCCCTTCTCCTTTCCAATACGCCGGATATCCTTCATCGGGCTACGCTGAGCGCGTATGTTGTGCCAGGTAAGCCCGATTACAAATCGACGCTTGTTAAAGACAAGCACACGAATTTTCCCTTCGTCCTGCTGGGACGTGGGTTTAACTTCATTTTTTTTCATGGCTGTCACCGAATATAAGGAGTGACGGTGATAACAAAGGACTGGCGTGTTTTATTTCCTGAGCGCTGGCCACCGGTGATCAGATTGTCTGGTGAGAACATGCCTTGCTTATCCGCGCTATTCACATTCTGCTCAAGGCCGCTAATCACAACGGTCTGGCCAGGTTTCAGCCATACACGTTGCGGAACAGACCGTGAATCAACTTCAGGTGCTTCAAGTTTTTCAGAGGCTGTACCTGAACTGATAGAGCGCAGCTGGATCAGGCTCGATATGTTGAGGAACATATTCAGCATCATGCGATCCCCTCCCTCCAGAATTTTAGGGAAGATAGTGATGTTGGTTCCTGTGGTTACTGAGCCAGGCGTCAGCGTCTGCGATGGAAGCGAGGTATTTCCGGACGCATACACCGTTGTTGAAACACTTTTGAGGTAAGCGATCTGACGTCCGACTACTACCGATGCAGATGCCATGTTGGTTGTCATCAGCGGAATAGTTCGCACATCCGAAACATTTGCCTGCTTGGATAGCGCATCAAACAGGAATGACGAACCGGCAAACTGTCGGGCGCTTCCAGTAGCCGTATCGAGCACAGAGAAACTGACCGAACCGGCATCTGCAATGGTGCCCGCCGGGCCGGCTAGGTTGATACCGTATTTACCGGCCAGCGTTTTATAAATCACGCTCCAGTCAATGCCCACGGCGTCACTGGTATCAGTATTAACCGTATAGATAACGACCTTGAGGTTTACCTGCTTGCTGAGCGCCTTATTTTCAGACGTGAGATATTCACCTACTCTTCTGACTACATCCGGAACATCTGTGACAACTACCGTGCCAGTGGTTTTGTTCATATCGAGGCGGCCAATCCCCGGCGTCAGCATGCTCTCTGCAGTTGCTTTGAGATCGTCATACAGGTTGTTACCCATAACCACATCAGACTTGAGGTTAGTGCCACTCTCACCAGAAACACCGCCGCTGTTGCCTCCAGCACTTCCGCCCTGTCCACCGCCATCTGAACTGCTGCTGTTGGACACGCCACTCACAACAGAGCCGGTCAGATTGTATTTGGCATCTGAAGGCTCAATGTCGAAACGCTGTGTCTGGAGATAAAAGAACGTGATCATGCCATTTTCATACTTCCACGAAATTCCCAGCCTGGCGGTAACGATATCCAGCAAACCCGCGAGTTTTCCGTTGTAGCTCACATCTGAAAAAGTTCTTGATACGCTGCTGGCTGCCGGGGAAGAACTGGTAACAGAACCGGAACCAGTACCGAACGAATCAAGCGGTCGCATGTCTCCGGGTGCCAGCGCTGGCGATGGCACGCTGGTTAGCCGCTGTGTAGGCGATCCACTGCCAGAAGATTGCTGACCGCCCAGGAATGCCGCCGCATCAGGTGTAACGCGCGTGGGAAAGTGGCAAACCGTTGTAATGTCTTGGCTGAACTGCCAGATATCCTGCGGAGATTTCGCCCGGTAAGGCATGTCACAGTTTATCAATTCGCGGGGCGCATCATATTTTGCGACCGGCAGCGGCACAGCATTTACATACTGGCTGTTTTGAAACTGAACGATAGGCTGATTTTCCGCTGCCTGATAAATCAGTGAGGATGCCTGGTCTGCTGTATGGCCAGCTGAGCGGTTAACGTCATTGATACGGTCAAAGGCGCAACCATTCATCAGCAGCGCTCCGATGAGCACTGCCAGCATTTTTTTATTTTGCATTGTTATTTCCTGTCGCTAATGACGATGAGGCACTGCTGGCGATACCCGCTCACATAAAGTGGAACCTGGGCATGCTGATAAAGGTTAAACAGCTGATCTGTTGCTGCTTCGAAGTCTGCAGCGGTGAAGGTTAATGAATAATCAATAGGATAATTTGTTTGACTATCCCATCGGATACTCCATTTCCCGCCTGTTCCAGGGCAGCTTGATTGTGCGGCCCATGATTCAAACCCCTGTCTGAGCGTTGATCCCTTATCGATTCTCCAGATTTTCAGCTTCGGCTTTACCGGCTCTGCAGGCTTCATCTGCACAGCGGTAACAGCTGGTTTGATATGATCTGAGGACTGTTTAAACGGCGGAGTGACTACCGGCACGACAGGCATTTTCAGCATCCCGCCACTGGGTAATTTTGTAGCCGGCGTTGCATCGCTTTTTATTACTGCAGGTGACGCGGCGGCTTTAGCCGGCGCTGGAATGCTTTTAGCGGTCGGGAGCATTGCTGGCTTACTTACTGGGCTGATGTACCGAACTGTTACCTTTTTCAGCAACTGGTTAATCTGTGGTTCAAGACCTGCAGCAGCCAGGGACTTCCTGAGCACATATGGCCAGCGGTCGTTACCTTCCCATGACACCGTACCCTTAAAGCCATTCAGGACGTCTGGCGCAAACTGAATATCCCATGAAGCAGGAACGATAGAACGCACTGCTTTGAACAGCGGAACGCGCTTACCGTTGACTGTAACCATGTTATCCAGCCCGGAATAAGATACTGATGCCGGAACTGAACTGTACTCACTGCGGCTTATTGCCAGTGAATCAGCTGGCATTGTTGTGCTGATGGTTCTGGCTGTTTGTACCGGTGCGGTACTGGCCGTATCAAAATCAACCCAGTCACCCTGTGGCTGTGAAAGCTCCATTGGTGAACTGCACGCTGCAAGTGAATTAATAATGAGGCCGGATATAACGATACGATTACTTAACATATTTATTAAACGCCCCCCAAAGGAACACGCTGAATAACGCGATGACCAGATATATACTCGCTATTCGCTTATCAGCATTTTTTGCGTAATCAGAAGCCTTTTCTAAAGCAGGCTGGCAACTTTCAGGTAAATCCGGAGCAGCGCCAATAATCTCAGGCTGTTCACTAATGGCTGGCGCTATTTTTAAGGGATAATCATACTTGCATGAGTTAACCATTCCTGCCGGCGCACCTTCTGTAAGGTGCCGACCTTCATTGATAACGCATGCTGATAGCGAGCCTTTAAAATAACAAGTCGCGACAAATATAAATAAGAGAAAAGCTGGCACTTTTATAAAGCTAAAAGTTGCGGCACTGATAAATTCGCGGATGAAATTTCTATTTAAATCAATTTTGAAAAGTAGCATTCCTAGCCTCTTAGCAATTAGTGCTTCAATCGGCCAAATTTCTTAATGATGCTGTCGATAAACTCAGCCGGAGCCATTGCTGCCGGACATTCTTTCATCAGCATATCCTTTCGGGCATCGGCTGTATGGGTAGGCAGGAAAGAGCCTTTGCTCTTTACCTGTTTTTTAAAGAAATTATTAATTTCATCTTCACAGCCGGTCTTTTCTGAACCGTTAAATTTCCCCCACATACACATAGTCATATTGCAGGGTTCATCAGCTTTAACGGGCAGATTGAAGCCAGCAGTCATGCACAGCACAACCGCCGCTATTACGGTTTTTTTCATCATGTATTCCTGATTAGAGTTTGAGGGTTATTGCTGGCTGTCTATCTGAGGAACATCTACACGCTCACGGCGAGACTTTTCTTTCAAAATATCGTCACCCTGCGGCTTGGCCAATTTAAGACTTTGGTTCTGTTTGACGACACTTTTCACCATCCCCTTAAGTTTTTCCATATCTGCTATAGGCACTTTTGGAACTGGGTATAATTTATTATTTGTGCGTTTACGAAAAACCTTCTCTTTGTACCAATAGATTTTTTTCGCTCTAATTTTCATTTTTGGCGTTTTCTCGGTCGCGGCCAAAAAAATGAGTTCTTCTTTGTAAGGCAGGTCGTCAACTTCTTGTGGTAGTAAAAGCGGGCGCGCCTGTAGCGTCCAGCTTCGGCCTCTGGAGCGGCGCTGGCCATCAGACACACCTGAATTGTCAGACGGTACTTTTACTGTCCGGTTCCCCAGTCGCTTGCTGTAAGCTGTAGCAGCTTCGATATCATTAGGTGCAAAAACAACATTGATATGAAAAGTATCCATCAGAGCCTTACCGCCCTCTTTCCCATAACAATCATTCGCACAGATTTGTAATTCATTTTGAAAGATAATAATGAATCGCAAGCCTGCCCCACGCGATAAAGCTGGTGCGGTTTCCATTACTTCAATGCGTTTCATGATGGCAAATTCATTCATCAGAAATAAAACCTGGTACTTTAACCTGAGCGAACCATCTTCACAGTTACCGCCAAACTCTGGAATAACCTTACTATTTTCACGTATGGCTTGCGAATAGAAAAGGTTCATCAAAGGCGCAAACTTTTTCATTTCCCCTTCGATAACACAGAAATAAACACTTGTCGGTTCTTCTCTGAGTTTACTGAAATCAATGTTTTCAGCCGGGTTGTCACTTTCAGTAAGCGCCAGTGCTACCGTTTTTTCTCCGTAGATCGAAAGGCGTGGGGTAAGAAACCCGGTGAGTGTCGCAAAATCTTTTGACTTAGATTCAGATACGATCATCATCATTTCGCGTACTGTTTCATCTGTCAACGGCTTGCCTTTACTGCTTCGCTCGTCGATTTCACGTTGCGCCCATACGCCTAACTGAGTTCCAAGAGAGCCAATTTCGTAGACCTGCGGAAGTGTTAACGGGTACTCGCCATCTGTTTCAATAATAAATAAACAAATAGCCACAAAGATATTTCCTGCTTTAACAAACCAGGACGCGTTCTTTTCATTATCAGGTACATATAATGATGAAGCCATTGTGCGGAGATCGCCCAAGCGCCATAACTCATCCTGTCGGACAGCTTTAAAGGGATTCCAGCGGTGTGTTTCTAATTCTCCGGGGGAAAACCTTAAAACTTTTTGACCGCATGCGGCCCTGAACCCCGCTGTTTTATGCCAACTCTCAAATTTCACATCATTTACGATCACACTATGCGGGTAGGTTAGTAAGTTCGGCATAACTATACCAACATCTTTACCACTGCCTGGCTGGGCGGCAAGCATCATGTAAGTTTGACCATATGCAGCAAGGAAATTTTTAGAGTAAGGATCTTTACCCATCAGCAGAGCAGGATATTTGGAAATACGAGTTTGTATTGGGCGACCATCCCTGATTTCCCATCCTTCAGGTAATTGCCCACCATTAGAATCATTTTTCATTTTTCATTCTCCGTATACCAGATGCTGCGTAATTCCCGACGATTAGCAAAGCGTGCATTACCATGCAGGTTGTTCTGGCTGTTATCTGTTTTGGCCAGAATAGTAAGAACCGTAATCCCGACTGGTAAAAAAGTTATGGCAGCCGTTACACACCATGCCCAGGGCAACATAACTTTGCCCCTGTTGGTCAGCGATATTTCACCCTGGCTCAGTAACGTGAATAGCCCCGGCGTTCCCCGCTGATATCCGGTCATGGAGTACCATGCCCAGCCGCCTGCATAGAGGCCAATCACGAAGAAAATCGCTGTCAGTAAAAGAATCAGTAGAAACACTTTCAGAGTCATATTTATTCCTCTCTGCCCTGCTGAATGGCACTTTCCAGCGATGCGCCGTTGAGCAGCGCCAGCTTGATTTCTGGCTCATAAGTCACGCTCAGGATCTGCGTTTTTTCCATGTACATCACTACGTCAAACGAGGTGCGCACCCGGCGCTCGATATAATCAATATCCAGACCGGCACCCACTTTTGATTGCTTAATGAGGCCGGTGATCCGGGCATAGCCTTCTTTGTCGCTGTTCGAGTGCGCGGTGGTGATCGTCCCCGGATGGCCTGTATTCAGGACTTCCATGAAATCCCATGCTTCATCGCCGGTTAACTCAGCCAGAAAAATGTGATCGCCCTTCATGCGCATGCAGCAGGAAACCAGTTCTTTTGGCGTTACATAATCGCCGTAAAGCAGATGAACATGGTTGAGGTGCAACGGCAGCTTAAGCTCGTTAAGTTCTTCAATCGTCAGCAGCCTGCATCCCGGCGGGTAGACGTCAACAACGGCTTTCGCAAAAGTGGTTTTACCCGATCCTGTTCCCCCAAAAATGATGATGTTGAGTTTTCGCTTTACTGCCTGGCGGAAAAACTGCACAAAGTGACCATCCTTAACCAACTGCTTTAGCTCAATCTGCCAGTCCATCAGTTCCGTATGACTTTTTCTTTCCTTGTTGGTCAGGTCAAATCTGCCGCTGCCGGCGTAGTCCTCAAGGCTGAATCGTTCAAGGGAAGGCTTGCGGAACGTCATGGAGACTGTATCTCTCTCGCACGCTGGCGGGATGACCAGCTGAGCCCGATATCCTTCACTGCCTGGCAGCTCGACAGTTTTGATAGGTGAGTTAACCGTCAGCACGCGGTAGTTATAAACAGCCAGTGTGTTAACCAGATGCTTACACAGATCAAGTGTCAGGTAAGGCGCTTCATGGCGCTCCCATCCTTTCCCGGAGGTTTCTGTCCAGATTTCCCCAGGCCGGTTTATTGCCACTTCCGTTACGCCTGGGCGACTGAGATGATCAAGCACACTGCACTGGTGCAAATAACCCGTAACGAGCTCATCAGGTGCAAGCGCATCTGAAGCAAACACATCTGAGTTACCCAGTAACTCAGCCTGGTTACTGTATGCATTTGTTGAGTACATTTTCTCTCCCTGAGATCAAAGTGGCCGGGGTGCGAAAAAGCCGGTGATCACAGCCAGTATCAGAAGGCACAGAGCGATAATCAGCCGTGTCGGAACCTTCTTTGTCAGCGATTCAACCCTCTGCAATACGCCATCGAGGCTCGGCTGTGGCGTATGCAAAGCCAGATGCCCTGCTGTAGCAGCGTTCAAAGTATCCTGAGCGGCCTGTGAGTCTTTACCATGGCGTTTATCAGATAAGTCGCTGCTGCGCCTTTTAAGTAAGCGATCGGCAAATGAGCCTGCCGGAACAATCAGTTCAAAAACTGCCGTTGCCAGCGTTGGGCGCTTCACACGCTGTGAATCAGCTGTGTTCTGCTGCGACAGTGGGCAATCCCCGCTGTCGTGTGGTTGGTTTTCAGATTTCATCAGAGAGCCTTGAAGTGTTGCCCAGGAGGATTAACACCGGGTCAGTTTTTAGATTTACCAGCTGCGACTAATTTATGCGGCGGGTTTTAAATACAGTTGAGAAGTCGATATCCTGCGCCACAACGATGTTGATTACCGTTCCGGGATTTACAAAGCCTGTAGGCGGGATACCTATGGTGCTATCAAGAATCTTTGATGCCAGATCTTCAGTGCTGCTCTCGGTATTGTTGAATGTGAACTGATTATTGCTATTTTTGCTCATCGCGTTCATGCCTCCGTTGAGCACATCCTTGAATGTGGAGAGCATCACAGCTCCCCCAATACGTTGCCCCCAGTGGTTATCAACTTCTGCATCTGTTCCGCTACGGCCCATAGGATCAGTGCCAAGTCCATTCAGAGCAGCTCGTACCGGACGTTCACCAGGTCGGCCCGTTGAGGTTTCCATGTCTGTCCAGGTCGTGAACACGCTGCTTTGACCGGCTTTTAATTCCACCTTTTGTTCGCCGTAAAAAATAGCCCCTGCGCGTGCGATGATTACGCTGCCATCGGAAGAATAAAGCGGCTGTAACAGATGGCATTCAACGAATCCCGGATAGTTAGTCCGAATGCCTGTATCCAGAACACATTGAAATATCGAGCGCCGTCGCAGCAAAAACTTTTGTTCCGGTGCCAGTGTCGCTCTGGCCATTGCATATTGGCTACCACCACCAAGATTATCCAGTAATGAGCCGCTGCCGCCGCCGCTTAATCCATCTGAACCCGATGAGGAACCACCGGCGCTTTTGGCAAGATTACGGGCAAGCTCGTTGGGGTCTGCGTTAATAAACTGCCTCATACGCGCTTCCTGATCGCCGCCCCCGCCTGAATCCCCACCGCCATAAGGCGCACTGCCTCCTCCGCTGCCGGCGCTCATCCCGGTTGATTCAAAGCGGTTTATCTTGGCAAACAGCTGTTCTTCTTCCTGCTGCTGGGGTTGAGCGTAAGGGCTTGGATTGCTGCCCGCTCCAGAGCCTGCTGCTTCTGTAGTGTGGCTTTGCTGCTGAGTACTGGCTGATTCTTCCGTTTTTTGACTGGCCGCAGAAACTGCCGCTGTTTCTGTCTCTGCAGGCTTTACCTCCGGTGCCGGCTTGTTCAGTATTTTGTCCATCTGCGCAGCCATGCTGTCATCCTTACCCACGTCCTGCTGCAGTACCGCTGCGGGCTTTACACTGCTTTCATCAATAACCGGATCGGCTTTATCCATACTTGAAATCACTGCCCAGCCGAAAAGTACGGCCAGGACGATCACAAGTAGCACGCCACCACCTATTGCAAAGAACAGCAATTTTCCATTGCCATTGCGGCGACCTGCAGGCTTGAGCGAAAAGTCGCCCCTTCCCACTTCTTTCGTATCAGCGGCTCCCTCACTGATACTGTTTTCAGTTGGTTGCATCTTTTTTCACCTCCAGAACTTCACCTGTTGTCGTTCCGTTGTAGTTGTACCAGCCGCTGTTGTTTGCCTTCGTACCCAGTGCAAGCACCAGTTTTCCCAGTCTCAAACGGATCTCATGGCTGACCGAATGCACCACGACAATATCGTTAACGGGATGGCTCATAACGCGTGTCTCTGTACCATCCGGAAGCACCTGGAAAATAGCCGGACGCGGCGCGTTAGTCGGAAATCTGATACAGGTGAACGTTCCGTTATCCCATATTTCAGATGGGGCCAGCACCATGTCACCGCGACGGCGATACTGGCGATTGATAGCTGGGCCGTCACAGGGATTAACATTCATGCTGAGCCCCTTGAAGGGTGTTTCCCCAACCTTTGGCGGCTGGGGATAATTGAATCGCATCAGATACGTCATCTGTGATGGCTTATCCGTCAGCTTCAGCTCAAACAGGTATGTGCGATAGTTGGTGCTCACAAGTACGTTTGTTTCCGGATCAGTTGCAAAACTGCTGGGTTTGATAATCAGCAACCCGCCCGCTTTGTTTGAGCCAATTATCCATTCTTTGGTTTTCCCCGGCACAAATGCGCCGGTATCCATATTAATTGTCTCGCCTGGCTGCAGCTGTATACCGGTCGGACGCTCTTTCATGGTGTAAACGCGATAAACCTGATCGGGACTGTACATGGCGACCTGAACCCGCGAATCCAGTTGTGTTCCGCGCCCTGCTGTTTCGGCATTGGCTGCAGTCGTCTGCAGGAGAAGCAGGCAACAGAATGCGATGAATTTATAAGCTGTCATTGCCTGCCCCCAGCGTTAGTCAGAGTCGGCTCCCATCCCACAGTCAGATAACCTTTAGGGTTCAACCACTCGTCTCCTTCTGTCTTAGCCGGATTCGAATTGTTGACTGAGATTAGAGAGATCCAGTTGGTAGGTTCTGCGCCCTGCACTGCTCTGCCATCGGCCATCAGAAGCGTCTGGCTGTATCGAACCTGATAGCTACGAATACTGCTGTCACCTCCGGAAAGCTTGTCCTGCTTACTGCGAGGCAGCTCAACTATCGAATTTATTTCAACCTGAACCTGCTGCTGCATACCCAGCTTTTCAGTAAATCCTTTTTTCGAGAGCGCGAAGTTTTTATACGGAGTAAAAACCTCAGCAGAGGATGTTAATTCGACAAAAGCATAATTAGCTCTCTGTGAGGCCCAGTTATATGACTCATGAGCCATGACATAAGCGCGTATAAAATGCTTATCTTCAGCGACTTCAGGCGTGTCACTTTTATTCTCAGCAGGTTTGACGATATCGACATATCCGCTGTTCTTATCTACACGAATAACATATGGCACAACGGTTTTAAGCGGTGACAGGGACATATTGGCGATAAGACTCATTCCCAGTAACACACCAAGAAAAATTGAAAGGCGCTTTGAGCTCTTCGCCTTTTTCTTATAATCCTCAGCAACTCTTGTTTCAAACCACTTAGCAGCAGCCTGATACATTCGTTCGAGGCTGGCAGCTTCTTTCCGGTTTTCCTCAATGGGCCCGTCACCGTAGACAAGCTGGCGCTCATCATCATTGTTCTTTTTTATTTTCTTACTTACACCCAGCATTATTTATCTCCCTGCTGTGCTTTTACTACTGGAGAGTTAGCATCCTGCCAGTCGCCGTAAGGCTGCGATTTTTTTTCGCTGGAACTGCAGGCTGATAAAAAAAGCGCAGCGCAAAAAGCCGCACATAGAGCGATTCTTTTATTCATGACTAATTCCTGAATTTGTTGTCTGGTAAGTTGTAGAGTACAGATTACTTAATGCGGTTTCGGCGTAACCTCATTATGGTTTTTGCTGTACTACTTGCCATCTTAGTTGCTGCCCCAAGTCCGGTTCCACGACCTAT
>Ga0308163_10000712_pt1 | contig 48463 bp, 38 predicted proteins | sample PhyTR1_FD_201037 | JGI IMG/M metagenome (GOLD analysis project Ga0308163, IMG submission 201037) | Phyllosphere microbial communities from UC Gill Tract Community Farm, Albany, California, United States - DLSLT.R1 | ecosystem: Host-associated > Plants > Phyllosphere > Unclassified | place: USA... | reverse complement strand
AATCTGCTCAAAGAGTTTGATCCTGTTTTCATCATAAGGAATAGGATGGACGCTTGGTTCGGCATTTTCAAGAGAACGCCCGTATATGCTCTCAGAAAGATCTCCCATAAAATGTACCCAATAAATGCTCCAGGGGTTGCTTTCATTACTGTGGTATCTGTGAGGTGTGTTTTTAGGAATGATGAAATAGCTGTTTGGGTACAATTCATAGGGAATGCCATTGAGATAAATAACACCTCCCCCTTCTGTACAATAGATAAGTATATATTGTGCGCTGCCGGATTTCCGTTCCCTTTCATGGTAGAAAGCCCTTGGATAATATCCTATAGCAGTAAGGTAAAAGTTCTTTGTAAGGGGCGTCCCGGAGATCTTGCGTTTAATATTTGGAGGAAGAACGATCATCTGCTGCCCTACGAAACCTTCTTTCACACTTTTTTTATTATCCGGCGTTCGATTCTCCAATTTTGTGTGAGTTAAGTTAATATTTGATTTAATGCTAATTTAATAATTTTAAAAATAATACCGTAATTAATTAAGTGTTGCCGGAGTTGTATTGTCCATCCTTTTTTAAAATTTATCCATTTTAAAATGTACGGTCTTGCAATAAGTTTACAGTACTAACTATAAACCATGAAACTTAAAATCATCCTCAGCGGTATCCTTCTTTTCCTTGCAGGGTTGACTCATTTGCAGGCGAAAGATTATCTGGTCAAATCTCCGGACGAACAACTGAAAATAAGGGTGAGGGTGAAGGACAGCATTACTTACGCAGTACTTTTCAACAATACTGAAATAGTTGCACCATCTTTAATTTCAATGTCGCTGGAGAACCGCGTGCTGGGCCGGGGAGCTAAAATTAAAGACGCCAGGTCATACCAGATCAGGCTGGAGCTCAAACCGGTTTATGGAAAAACAGCATCGCTCAGTAATAACTATAATGAGATAGTAATCGATTTCTCAGATCAGTATTCTATCATCTTCAGGGCTTATGACAAAGGGGTTGCTTACAGGTTTGTTACCCGTATCACTGACAGTATAAACGTAATAAGCGAACAGGCAGGATTCAATCTGAGCGGAAATCCTCAAGTGATTTTTCCTGAGACCGATACTTTTACATCCTGGGAAGTGCCGTATAAAACTTATCCATCAATAGGGCAGATCCCGGACGGTAAAAAGGCATTGACACCAACGCTGTTTTGCAATCAGCAATCAGGAGTAAAGGTAGCAGTTGCAGAATCTGATGTTTTTGATTATCCGGGAATGTACCTTGAAAAACACCAGGGAAAGATCATGGGCAAATGGGCAAATTATCCATCGCGTACGGAACTGGGAAGTTGGGGCAACTTTGTTTCTGTGGTAAAGGAAAGGGAAGGCTTTATTGCCCGCACTAACGGAAACAGAAGTTTCCCCTGGAGGGTAATCATTGTAGCAGCTGAGGATAAAGACTTGCTGAACAATCAGCTCGTCTATCAGCTTGCGGCCCCTTCCAGGATTGCTAATACCTCCTGGATCAGACCAGGCAAAGCTGCATGGGAGTGGTGGCATGATGCGCTCCTGCCGGGTTCGCCGCTTCCTTCTGGAATGAACAACAGAAACACTGCTTTATATGATTATTATATAGATTTCGCTGCTGCCAGCCATCTGGAATACCTGATGATTGATGCAGGCTGGTCTGATAATTATGATCTCAGGAAAGTAAAACCCTATGTAGATATCCGGGAAATCATCAACCGGGGAAAAACTAAAAATGTGGGCGTATTCCTGTGGTGCGTGGCTACAACTTTGATGAAAGACCTGGAAGGCAATCTCGATTTTTTACAGTCCATAGGGGCAGCCGGAATTAAGGTTGATTTCTTTGACCGGGATGACCAGCTGGCCCTGCAGTGGATGGAAAAAATTGCAGGTGCTGCAGCAGAGCGGAAACTGATGATTGACTTTCTTGGCTGTACTAAACCTACAGGCCTGCAGAAGACCTATCCGAATATTGTGAATTATGAGGCTGTGCGTGGAGCAGAATGTTCTAAATGGGACTATACCGCTAATCCTGACCAGCACTTGCTGGTCCCTTTTATCCGCATGCTTGCGGGACCACTTGACTACACACCAGGATCTATGCGAAACAGGACGAAAGCAAGCTTTAAGCCAGTAGATCCCGGATTACCCTCCACCCAGGGGACACGCTGTCATGAACTGGCGATGTATGTGGTTTTTGATCAGCCCTTCGCAATGTTATGTGATTCGCCCACGGAATACCTCAAATATCCGGACATTATGAGATTTCTTTCTTCCGTACCCACTGTTTTTGATGACAGCAAAGTCCTAAATGCTAAAGCCGGGAGCTATGCAGTGATGGCAAAAAGAAAAAATAATAAATGGTTTATAGGGGCCATGACAAACTGGGATGCACGATCGTTAACTGTTGATCTTTCTTTTTTACCTGATCACAAAACCTACATAGCAGAGCTATATACGGATGCTGCCGATGCGAATCAAAATGCAGAACAGTATGTTTTCAAAATGGTAAAAGTGACAAAACAATCAAAGATTGATCTGTCTTTAGCGAATGGTGGAGGGGCAGTTGCTGTGCTGCGGCCGCTGGATTAGATCAAATTAACAAAATTCATCTTTTATCAACCAAATATACAATGACCAATAATCCCATAGCTTTTAACACCAGGTATATTCTCGGCATTTCTTTCATATCGGCCCTGGGTGGCTATCTTTTTGGTTTCGACTTTGCAGTGATTTCCGGGGCCCTGCCTTTTTTAAGGCTGCAGTTCATGCTTGATCCATGGTGGGAGGGTTTTTTAACAGGTTCGCTGGCACTGGGCTGTATTGCAGGGTGTTTGCTTGCAGGAAAACTTGCCGACCGGTATGGTAGAAGACCCGGGCTTATGCTGGCGGCGGTTATTTTTGCGGGATCATCTCTTGGTATTGCGCTATCATCAGGACTTACCTTTTTTGTGATCATGCGTTTTGCTGCGGGCATAGGAGTTGGAATGGCTTCAATGTTATGCCCTATGTATATTGCCGAAATTTCACCGGCGAAAGTGAGGGGTCGCAATGTGGCGATCAACCAGTTGACAGTAGTGATTGGGATTCTGGTGACCAACGTGGTAAACTATTTTCTGGCAGATCATGGGGCAGACTCCTGGAGGTGGATGTTTGGCCTTGGTGTGGTTCCGTCTTTAATTTTCCTCCTGGGGGTGATGTGGCTGCCCGAAAGCCCGCGCTGGCTGTTTAAAGCTGGACAGGAAGAGAAAGCTTCCGCGGTTTTAAATAAGATCGGCTCTGCAGTGTTTGCAGAAGAAACTGTTGCTGCCATCAGCAAATCGCTGGCGGGAAATCAAAAACATTCCTACCGCGCAGTGTTTGAAAAAAGTGTACGTCCTGCTGTCTTTGTAGGAATTGTGCTGGCCGTATTTCAGCAATTCTGCGGCATCAATGTCGTATTCAATTATACTTCTACCATATTTGAGTCGGTTGGTGCAAATCTGGACCGGCAGCTTTTTGAAACCGTGGCCATTGGCCTGGTTAACCTTGTTTTTACATTACTTGCCATGTGGCAGGTAGATAAACTTGGACGAAGGCCGCTGATGCTGGCCGGTTCGCTGGGTTTATCTGTTGTTTACCTGGTTCTGGCTTTTTTGCTGCAGCATCACTATCCGGCAGGAATGGTATCCATATTTGTGCTGCTGGCAATAAGCATGTACGCCATCTCACTGGCACCGGTTACCTGGGTGCTCATTTCTGAGATATTTCCCAATAAGATCAGGGGCATGGCCTCATCTGTAGCCATTGTCTCTTTGTGGGGAGCCTATTTTATACTCGTATTTACCTTTCCCGTGATGGCAAAAAAACTGGGTACTTACGGACCTTTCTATCTGTATGCAGGTATCTGCTTTCTGGGTTTTCTGTTTGTGATCAGAAAGGTTAAGGAAACAAAAGGGCAAACACTGGAGGAACTGGAAGAACAATTAATCAGACATTAATATGAATAGAAATAAAAGATAAAAATGGAAGAGTTTTATGTAAACGTTTGGGAAGAGACTGTCACCATTCCTACCTATGGGGTGGGGAAACCGGATAAGAACCCCATGTTCTTTGAAAAACGTATTTACCAGGGCAGCAGTGGCGCGGTTTATCCGAATGCAATTATCGAGAAGATCTTCGATGAAAAAGAAAACCGGGACTATAAAGGACTGTTTCTTGAGAATAAATATCTAAAGCTCATGATCCTTCCAGAGCTGGGCGGAAGAATCCATATGGCCTATGACAAAATCAGGAACAGGCATTTCATCTATTATAATCAGGTGATCAAGCCTGCTTTAGTAGGTTTGACAGGCCCCTGGATATCAGGTGGTATAGAATTTAACTGGCCTCAGCACCACCGTCCGAGCACGTTTGAACCTGTTGATTACCTGATCCGGGAAAATGAAGATGGCAGTAAAACGATTATGGTCAATGAAGTTGAGCGGATGTTCCATACAAAAGGGCTTGCTTCCTTTACCTTATATCCTGAAAAGGCGTATATCGAGATCAGTGCCAAACTGATCAACAGATCAGCTCTGCCGCAGACCTTCCTTTGGTGGGCAAACCCGGCAGTGAAAGTGAACGATCATTACCAGTCGGTTTTCCCGCCGGATGTCAACGCGGTATTTGACCATGGCAAACGCGATGTCTCTGCCTTTCCAATTGCTACGGGCACTTACTACAAGGTAGATTATTCGCCGGGGACAGATATTTCGAGATATAAGAATATCCCTGTACCCACTTCGTATATGGCAATCAATTCGGAGTATGATTTTATGGGAGGATATGAGCACGATACAAGGGCCGGCCTGCTGCATGTCGCCAACCATCATGTTTCTCCGGGAAAGAAACAATGGACCTGGGGCCACAGTGATTTTGGACAGGCATGGGACCGCAACCTCACCGATGAGGACGGCCCTTACATTGAACTGATGACAGGGATGTTTACCGATAACCAGCCCGATTTTACATGGCTGATGCCCAATGAGGAAAAATCATTCAGACAATATTTTCTGCCCTACAGTGAACTGGGAATGGTAAAAAATGCAACCAAAGATATTCTCATTGCTGTAGATACACAGGAAGATCTTGTTATAGTGAAAATCTATGTCACTGCTGTTCAGAAAGGGATACATATCCGGTTGAGTTATAAGGACAAGCTGATTGCTGAAGCAGTAGCTGACATTGATCCTGCAAACATATACAGCGGTGAGTTTAATGTTGCGGGGCCAATAGAAGAGGAACAATTACTGCTGATCCTTTATTCTGTTGCAGGAAAGGAACTGATAAAATATGCGCCTGCGCTGAATAAGAAGAATAAGCTTCCTGAACCGGCTAAAGCAGCCAGCGATGCCGGTGACCTCGAAAATACAGAGCAGCTTTTCCTAACAGGACAGCATCTTGAACAATACCGGCACGCCACCTACAGTCCGGTACCTTATTACCAAAAAGCACTCGCTATTGATCCCGGGGATATCAGAAACAACAATGCATTAGGGCTATGGTATCTCAGGAGGGGGCAGTTTGCGAAAAGTGAAGCCTTTTTCAAAAGGGCAATAACTACCCTTACCCTGCGGAATCCCAATCCCTGCGATACAGAGCCCTACTATAATCTGGGTTTGTGTAAGAAATACCTTGGCCATGAAGATCAGGCTTATGATGCTTTTTATAAATCAACCTGGGGAAATGGATGGAAAGCTAGCGGGTATTTTGCAGTGGCACAGATTGACATTAATCGCGGAGATGCGGAGCTTGCTATCGAGCACCTCAGCCTGTCGCTTGCCAACAATGCCAACAACGGAAAGGCTTATGTATTAAAGTCGGCCGCTTACCGGAAACTGGGGCAGTATGATGCGGCAGAAGCTGTCGCGGGGTACGCCTTAGAAAGAGATCCTTTTAACCTCGGTGCTTTCTATGAGTTGTCCGAAGCCCAGCGTTCTTTACAGGCCGGTAAGGATGCGATAAAAGAGCTGCTGCTGGTTGCAAGGGGATATGACCAAAGTTTTATCACTTATGCACTGGATTATGCTGCTGCAGGATTATATCCCGAAGCGGCAGGTCTGCTCAGCAATGCTATTAACCCTGCAGGCACGAGCCCTATGGTCTACTATCATCTGGCTTTTTTCTACCATAAAATGAAGGATGCGGTACGAGCCATATCGCTGCTGGAGAAAGCATCTGCAGCAGATCCTTATTTATGCTTTCCAAACCGGCTGGAAGAGATTCATGTATTGAAACTGGCATCAGAACTCAACACAGCCGATGCCAAAGCTCCTTATTACCTGGGAAACCTGTTTTATGACAAACGCCAGTACGAGGATGCAATCTCATGCTGGGAATTATCTGCCAGACTGGACAGCAGTTTCCCCACTGTACTCAGAAACCTTGGTATCGCCAGTTTCAATAAACGACATGACCGGGAAGGGGCACTCCGCTATTTTGAGAACGCCTTCGGACTTGACAGTACTGATGCACGTGTGCTGATGGAACTTGATCAGTTATACAAAAGATTGAACAGAAAGCCGGAGGATCGTTTACAGTTTCTGGAAGATCAGATCAAAACCGCAAACCTGCGAGATGATGTTTATCTGGAACGAATTGTACTGCTTAATTTTGCGGGACAACATGAAATAGCCCTCGAACTCATCATGGGCAGGCAGTTTCATCCATGGGAAGGTGGAGAGGGAAAAGTTTCGGGACAGTATGTGCACACGCTGACTGAACTTGCAAAGAAGGAAATCAGGTTAGGGAATTTTGGTGAAGCAATTGATTTATTGGAACGCGCACAGCATTATCCGCATCAGCTGGGAGAAGGTAAACTTTTTGGTATACAGGAAAATGATATCTTTTACTGGCTGGGGCTCAGTTATGAGGGAATTGGCAACCGGGAGCAGGCAGTTTCCTTTTTCCGCAGAGCTACAGTAGGACTGCACGTACCTTCGGCGGCAGTGTTTTACAATGACCAGCAGCCGGATAAGATCTTCTATCAGGGACTTGCCTGGCGTAAACTGGGCAAACTGGAAAAAGCTACTGAGATATTTGACAGACTGGTGGTGTACGGTAAAGCGCATCAGAATGATCATGTCCAGATCGATTATTTTGCAGTATCTCTTCCTAACCTGCTGATCTTTGAAGATGATATGGATCTGAGGAACCGGACGCATTGTCTTTTTATGCAGGGCTTAGGTTATCTCGGATTGAAGCGGGGGGAAGAAGCAAAAGCGGCCTTCTCAGCGGTCCTCACTTTGGATGCTGCCCATTTAGGTGCAAAAAGCTATTTGGATGAATATGCTCATCTATCTGAAAATTAGCCTGCAGATTTTTAGTAAAATGATTATATTTCTTTACCTAGAACTCTTTCGATATGAAGCAATTAAAGCCAGTGCCCAATACTACGTTTTGGTTTGTATGTTTAATTTTCCTGAGCGCCCCGGTATTCGCCCAGTCGGTGATTATACCGGTTGAAACAGAAAACAACGCAATGGTGCTGTCTGTGGGCGCCAAAAAAGAAGTGAATATGATCTTCTTCGGCAAAAAGCTGGGCAATCCGGCTGAGTATGGTCTTATTCCCGGAGCATATAAACAGCATGAAGACGTAAGCGATGAACTCAGTTCAGCCTATACACCTTCAGGTTCGCGCAGCTTGCTCGAACCTGCAATTACGGTGACACATTCCGATGGAAATAACTCCCTTGATCTGCGGTACCAGAGCCACAAAGTGATAAAGCTTGCCGAAGATGTCAATTTGCTGAGCGTGCTTTTGAAAGACCCTGTATACAACTTTGAAGTGACGCTGTTCTATAAATCTTACTTTAAGGAGGATGTGATTGAGCAATGGAGTGAAATCAGGCACAAAGAAAAAGGAGTGGTTACGCTGCATAAATATGCCTCAGCTAACTTGTATCTTAAAGCAGATAACTACTGGCTGAAGCAGTACCACGGTAACTGGGCGAGGGAAATGCAGCCTGAGGAATCTAAACTCACTCATGGAATAAAAACCCTGGACAGTAAGCTGGGCACCAGGGCTAATCTGTTCCAGCCTTCTGTATTTATGGTTTCCCTGAATAAGCCCGCCGGCGAAGATGAAGGCAGCGTATTGTACGGTGCCATGGAGTGGAGCGGTAATTTCCGCATCGACCTGGAACTGGATTATCAGGATAACCTGCGCATCATCGCCGGAATGAACAATTATGCATCTCCCTACCCGCTGAAAGCGGGTGAAACCTTCCGTACGCCAGCTTTCCTCTATACTTTTTCTGATAAGGGAAAAGGGGAGGCCAGCCGGAAACTGCAAAGCTGGGCGCGTACTTATAAACTATTGGATGGTAAGGGAACGCGTTTAACATTGCTCAATAACTGGGAGGCCACGTATTTTGATTTCAATGAAAATAAACTGGCAGAACTGCTAAAGGATACAAAGAAACTGGGGGTAGAACTCTTCCTGTTGGATGATGGCTGGTTCGCTAATAAATATCCGCGCAATAATGATCATGCGGGTTTGGGCGACTGGCAGGAAAATAAAAGCAAGCTGCCAAATGGTATTTCTTCGCTGGTTAAGGAAGCTACCGGAAATGGAGTGAAGTTTGGGATCTGGATAGAACCTGAAATGGTTAACCCCAAAAGTGAACTGTATGAGCAGCATCCCGATTGGGTGATCAAACAGCCTGCGAGAGAAGAAACCTATTTCAGAAACCAGCTGGTGCTGGATCTCAGTAATCCTGAGGTGCAGGATTTTGTGTATGGAATTGTTGACCAGCTGTTCACAAAGAATCCTGCCTTAGCCTATATCAAATGGGATTGCAATGCGGTTATTTACAATGCCTATTCTGCACACCTGAAAAATCAGTCGCAATTCTATATTGAATATGTAAGAGGCTTGTACAAAGTGCTGGAAAAACTCAGGGCAAAATATCCAAAGGTGCCGATGATGTTGTGTTCAGGAGGAGGTGGCAGGGTAGATTATGCCGCGCTGCAATACTTTACCGAATTTTGGCCGAGCGATAATACCGATCCGCTGGAGCGCATCTTCATGCAGTGGGAATATTCCTATTTTTATCCTGCGGTAAGCAGTGCAAATCATGTTACCGACTGGGGTAAGCAACCCATAAAATACCGTACCGATGTGGCGATGATGGGCAAGCTGGGTTTTGATATTGTGGTAAGTAAACTGAGCGAGAATGACCTTCGTTTCTGTCAGGATGCCATCCGGCATTATAACTCGCTTAAGCAGGTCATCTGGCAGGGCGATCAGTATCGCCTGGCAAATCCTGTGGAAAAGAGTGTAGCTGCTGTTTTATATCTTAATAAGGAGAAATCGAACGGTGTTATATTCAATTATCTGGTCAATAACAGATATGATGAGGGCAGTAAACAACCGATCCTGCTCAAAGGACTGGATGCCGGCAAGAAGTACAGCATTAAAGAAATCAATCTGTATCCGGGATCAAAATCAACCATTGATTCAACAAAAGAATATACGGGCGACTTCCTGATGAAGATTGGTTACAACCCGGATGTTAATGCCCGGCGGTCCAGTGTAGTGCTGCAGATTGAAGAAGTTTAAGCCGCCCTCGGTAAGATATCCGCCGGAAAATTTGCTATTCCTCTCAACAATGAGTAAAATTGAGTTTGATAATTTGACCTGATATTACTAAGATGAGACAATTGAAAACTACACTGCTGCTGTTGGCAATGTGTATAGGATATACTGTTCAGGCTAAAGTAAAACTGCCTGCTGTTTTTAGTAACAATATGGTGCTGCAGCAAAAAACAAACGCGGCCATCTGGGGCAAGGCCGAGCAGGGTAAAACGATTGATGTAGGTACAACCTGGAGCAAAAAAAGATATACGGTTACTGCTGATCAGAATGGAAACTGGAAGATTATGGTTGCCACCCCTGCCTACGGCGGACCTTATAAAATTACAATTTCTGATGGTGAAGAGCTGGTTTTAAACAATGTGCTGATCGGTGAAGTCTGGGTATGCTCAGGACAATCCAATATGGAAATGCCACTGGCAGGATGGGGGAAAATTCAGGATTATGAAAGAGAGATCAATGAAGCGAAATACCCTGACATCAGGTTGTTACAGGTAGAACATCAGACGGCCAATCAACCTCAGCCGGATGCCAGGGTTACTGGCGGTGGCTGGCAGGAGTGCAATCCTCAGAGCATTGCAGGATTTTCATCTGCCGCTTATTTTTTCGCAAGAGAATTATATAAAAAGAAAGGTATTCCTGTGGGGCTCATCCATACTTCATGGGGAGGAACAATCGCCGAGGCATGGACCAGCAGCAGCATGCTGAAGGGCATGCCGTACTTTGCTGCTGCAGTGAATAAGATAGAACATACGGACCAGGAAAAAATGACTCAGAACTATGCCCGCGATCTTGAGAACTGGGGGAAAAATGTGTTGGCGAAAGACGCAGGTCTTGAATTGGGAAAACCAGTGTGGACAGCAACAGCTTATGATGACGCTGCCTGGAAGACGATGGCACTGCCCTCATTATGGGAAGAATCAGCTTTGCCTGCCTTTGACGGTATAGTGTGGTTCCGTAAAAAAATTTCAGTTCCGGCTTCCTGGGCTGGTAAAGAACTGAAGATTAACCTGGGTACAATAGATGACGACGACATTACTTTTTTTGACGGCATAAAAATAGGGGAAACCAAAGGTTATGGCGAAACCCGTAGTTATACTGTTCCGGCCAGTCAGGTAAAAGCCGGGGATTTTGTTTTAACGGTAAGAGTGTTTGATCTTACCGGTGGCGGCGGTATTTATGGCGGCAAAAAAGTACTTTCGGTCATTTCTGCAACGGGAGAAAGTATATCGCTGGACGGCGATTGGAAATATAAGACCGGATTAAACTTTAAGGATATTCCTGCTGTGCCTTCTTCGAGTCAGGAGCCCAACCGGCCTACGGTTTTATACAACGCAATGATCAACCCTTTTATTCAGTTTGCCATTAAGGGTGCCATTTGGTACCAGGGAGAAAGCAATGCTGACAGGGCAAACCAGTACCGTACACTGTTTCCGGCAATGATCTCTGACTGGAGAAAGAAATGGAACATTGGTGATTTTCCTTTCTACTTTGTACAGCTGGCCAATTATATGAAAACTCCCGGGCTGCCGGGGCCTTCCAACTGGGCGGAGTTGAGGGATGCCCAGCTGAAAACGCTTTCAGTTCCGAATACGGGAATGGCAGTGACTATTGATGTAGGAGATGGTAAAGATATCCATCCTAAAAATAAGCAGGAAGTTGGACGCCGTCTGGCACTTATTGCCCTGGCAAAGACGTATGGTGAAAAGGTACCTTTTTCAGGACCGCTGGCTGTTTCGCAACAGATCAACGGGAACACTGTCACCCTGAGTTTTAAATATGCCGACGGCGGATTAAAAACAAAAGACGGGACAGCATTAGCAGGATTTGCAGTAGCTGGTGCAGATCAGAAATTCTATTGGGCACAGGCCGTTATCAAAGATAAAAAGGTAGTGCTGAGCAGTGCTGATGTGCCAAATCCTGTAGCGGTACGCTATGCATGGGCAGATAATCCCGCCTGTAATCTGTATAACGGGGCGGGATTACCTGCTTCGCCATTCCGTACGGACAGCTGGACAGATGTTACTGCTGCTAAAACTGCGGTTAAGGCAGGGAAATAACATCAGGGAGCATTTCCTTTTCTTTCGTAATGAAGAGTTTAGTGAGGTGCTCTTCATAACGTTTCAGATCATTTACAATGTCTGCATTTTTTTCAACATCGTGGAAATGCATGCTTTCCAAAGGTTTCATACCGGTAAAAGCATTCATGCGGTGAAAGCCAAACATAGGGCCTTCATCTACGCTCTTTTCGTTAAAGAATTCACCCGGTAGCGTAAAGGCTTCTTTAGGGGCATTCCATGAAGTGGTAAGCATATAATGTTTACCATGCATCGAACCACCGGTTCCGTAATTGATCGCCGGGTTAGCTGATGAGCGTCCATCGCTGCGGTAAATTCCTTTGTCATGGCCTTCTGTAAATACCACATCAATGTATTTTTTCATTCCATGTGGTAACTGAAACCACCATACCGGTGTGTGATAAATCACAACATCTGCCCATTTATAATTTTCTACTTCCTGTTTTGGATCGTAATCTTCATTAATATCGGTAGAGCGGACTTCAAAATCCGGCTCGTTATTAAAGAATCTGATGGTAGCCTCTGCAATTGATTTATTGAAGCGGCCTCCCGAATGACCAAATTTCTGGCCTCCATTAATGATAAATATATTCATGTCCTTGATTTATGATACAAATGTAGGGCGGGTCAAGCTATAAATAAAATAACCTGTATTATAGTTTGCTATCAGTATTATGATGATAGTAGCTTGTACTGACAGGTCGTTATTATTTTACTTTCAATCTGATAAACTTTCTTTTATTACAATGAAATTACCACACCTATGGTAACGAACAAATAAATTGCGGCATGTTGGACTATATTTTGATATACCTTAATAAAGTATGGGAATAATTGAAATCGAAAAGCAGCTCTCTGACATCACTTATAAAAACCTGGATAAAAAGGACTTGAAGCTCGATATTTATAAGCCCAAGTCAGCAGCCGGGCGTAAAGATCCGGTGGTTATATTTATTCATGGCGGAGGATGGGCGACTGGTGATAAATCAGAAATCCGTTTTAATTATCAGGCTGCTTTACTGCAGGCACTGCTCGAAAAAGGCTATGCAGTCATAAGTATCGATTACCGCCTGACAGACCTGGAGAACATACATTTCCCTGCTCCTGTGATTGATTGTAAAGATGCTGTACGCTGGGTACATAAAAATGCAGAATTATATCATTTTGACGCAGACCATATTGGTGTATGGGGTACTTCGGCCGGTGCACATATGGCCATGTTGCTAGCGTATTCTGACGATAAGGATTTTTACGGAGCTGATGAATTAATCAGTTACAGTGCCAAAGTAAATTATGTTTTTAATAACTACGGACCTGTAGATCTGAACCAGCTTTTCAAGCCTGAGCTGGGCGCTTTCAAACTAGGGCTTGCAAGGATATTCCTGAAAAGAAAATACAATCTGAGACAGTCACGACTGACTACATTTTCCGGGATGGATATCGAAAATCAAAAGAAAGAAGTGATTAGTTTTACAGAGTTGTATTCGCCTGTAAAATATATTGCTGCGGACACAGTACCCACTTTTACAATTCATGGGGATAACGATCAGACTGTACCGCTGAAACAGGCTAAAATTCTTGATAAAGCACTTACAAAGAATAATGTTCCTCATCAGTTGATAGTTTATCCCGGGCAGGGACATGGTTTGAAAACTTTGTCAAAAGATCAGATTGCAGGTCTGAGCAGACAGTTTTTGCTGTTTATCAGTGATTATGATAATATCTGATGTCAATTGAAATGGACTGGTTATTGTTTTTTTAAGCTTAAATTCTGGTTTGATATTTGTTTGTCGTCACATCTAAATTGATGTTATGACTTTTATATTGCCGCTCTTCATTACTATTCATATAGTGCTGTTTCAAAATATTCTCTTTTATGCAGGAATATTTGTTGTCGTCGCATCTTTAATACCATTAATCAGACACGACTTTTGGATCTTTCGGGTTTTTGAATACCCGAGATTGCAAAAACTGACGTTAAACCTGCTGATACTCGTGTTATATGCGTTATGTTTTCCTGTTGAACAGACCATCGATTATATTTTGATTATTCTGCTTTCACTGAACCTAATTTATCTTTGCAGGCAGATATTTCCCTTTACTGTTCTTGCTAAAAAGCAGATCATTCAAAGTAGCAAGCCTCCAGGGGAGCGCAACGTACAATTGCTAATTGCCAACGTTTTCCAGGACAACAGAAAGTACGCGGAATACCACCAGCTGATCAAAAACTGTAATCCTGATCTGGTACTGATGGTAGAAACCAATCAGTGGTGGCAGGATAAAATGGATAGTATCGGCGCTAAATATCCGTACCAGATCAAAGTTCCATTAGAGAATACATATGGCATGCTGCTTTATTCCAAACTGAAACTTGTAGACGGGAATGTAAACTATCTTGTGGAAGATGATATTCCATCGATCGAAACTGAAGTAAAATTACCCTCAGGAGAACTGGTCAAACTGTTTTGTCTTCATCCAAGGCCGCCTGTACCACAGGAAAACCCACATTCAACGGAGAGAGACAAGGAAATTTTGCTCGTTGCTGAGAAAGCTAAGAAGAGTAAATATCCTGTGATTGTCATCGGGGATCTGAATGATGTTGCCTGGAGTTATACAACGGAGTTATTTTCCAAAATCAGTGAGCTTCTTGATCCCAGGAAAGGCAGGGGTTTCTTCAATAGTTTCAATGCCAAATATTTCTTTCTTCGCTTTCCCCTCGATCATGTTTTCTGTTCAGCCGATTTTACTTTAACTTCGATTCAAAGGATGAACAGCTGCGGTTCTGATCATTTTCCCATGTGTATCAATCTGCAATACGATCCCAAAGCAATAGCTGAACATGACATTCCAGAGGCAGATCAGGCCGATCAGGAACTGTTCAAAGAGAAAGTAAATGCAGATACTGATTAAAACATAACTGAATGGGCTGAAATGAAATCTTGCGAATGACCGGAGGTATAATTACCTTCAGTGCATGATTATAGTTATCCATTGTAAGGATCATATTGGGCTGGTTGCGGCCATCTCCAATGTTTTAGCAATACATCAGCTCAATATTGTATCTATGCGTGAGCATGTAGATGTCCAGGAAAACCGGTTTTATGTACGCCTGCAGGTAGATCAGACCGCTGATGAAGACACGCTGCATGAAGAACTGCAAAATGTTTTGCCCGCAGGAGCCATGATTACAATCAACCCGCTTCCGCACAAAAAGATAGTGGTACTGGTTACAAAGGAGTACCATTGCCTGGCCGACATCCTGATCCGCAATTACTTTGGTACGCTGGGGGCGGCTGTTTTATGTGTGATAGGCAATCATGATCATTTGGGTGATATTTGTAACCGTTTCGATATCCCTTTTTATGCTGTCTCGCACGAGCAAAAAACAAAAGCCGAATTTGAACAGCAGGTCATAAATACAATCAGTAACTATGAACCTGATTATATCGTGCTGGCTAAGTTTATGCGGATATTATCACCGGATTTTGTAGCACGCTTTTCTACAAAACTCATCAATATCCATCATTCATTTTTACCTGCCTTTATAGGTGCGAATCCGTACAAACAAGCCTTTGAAAGAGGGGTGAAACTGATCGGTGCTACCGCACACTTTGTAACCAATGATCTGGACGAAGGGCCAATCATCGCGCAACAAATTATTCCTGTGAACCATACACTGACGGCAGCAGACATGATGAAGGCGGGGAAAGAAATAGAAACATCAGTGCTTGCAAAAGCATTGCGGCTGGTGTTTGAAGACAGGGTGTTTATTTACAAAAACAAAACAGTCGTATTTGAATAATGATTTAAACGAAGAAAATTATGAAAATATCCTTACTCTCATTATTAGTGTGCCTTTGCCTCAGCACATCTGCCCAGAACAAACTTTATCCTATTACACAATATGGTGCAGTAGCTGATGGAAAAACCAATAATACACTTGCGATTCAAAAAGCCATAGATGAGGCCGGTAAAAACGGCGGTGGTAAAGTGTTGGTTCCGGCAGGAGATTTTGTCACAGGTGTTCTTTATTTAAAATCAAACGTTGAACTGAACCTGGCGCAAAACGCAAGGTTAATGGCAACGGCAAAACGTGCAGATTATGGTGGTAAAAAAGCCTCCGCATTAATTGTAGGCACCAACGTGCATCATATTTCAATCACTGGCAGGGGCACAATCGACGGGCAGGCTAAACCATTGCTGGAGGATATCTACCGTATGTTAAATGCAGGAACTCTGGAAGATGCAGAATGGAAGGAGTATAACGACTGGCACCAGATGCGTCCTGCAGAGCACAACCGTCCGCACCTGATTGATCTGACCAATTGCCAGAGTATCATAGTGAAAAATATTACTATCAGGGATGGTTTGTGCTGGATTCAGGATTACAGGGGCTGCTCGGATATTGTGATTGATAGCATTACTGTTGAAAGCAACACCTTTCTGAACAATGACGGGATAGATATCACCGACAGTAAAAATGTGAAAATCACCAACAGTTCAGTTAACGTAGCTGACGACGGTATTTGTTTAAAATCATCAGACGCAAACAGCGGATGTGAGAATATTTATATTGCCAACTGCAAGATACGTTCCAGTGCGAGCGGTTTTAAAATTGGTACAGCTTCGCGCGGGTATTTTAAGAATATTAAAGTAAGTAATCTTGAAATATACGATACGTACCGCTCAGCCATTGCAATTGAAACAGTTGACGGCGGAAATATTGAAAATATTGATGTCCGCAATGTGACAGCAAGGAATACGGGCAATGCCATCTTCATCCGCCTTGGTAAGCGCAGGACAAATGTTGCTCCCGGATATCTGCGTAACGTCTATATCAGTGACGTCAAAGTTAGCGTGCCGGCAGGAAAACCTGATGCAGGTTATTCAATGGAAGGGCCGGTAGTGCGGCATCCGCATAATGTGTTCCCTTCTTCTATAGCAGGCATCCCGGGGCATCCTGTAGAAAATGTGACGCTCAATAACATTGAGATTACTTATGAAGGTGGAGCTTCGGCGAAAGTAGCAGCTTTTGGTATTGATTCTCTGGAAAAGGTGCCTGAAAAGATTGGCGACTACCCTGAGTTCTCTATGTTCGGGGAATTACCTGCATGGGGATTTTACACGCGCCACGCCGCTGGGCTTACGATGAAGAATATAAAACTGAATTATCAGAAGGCCGATTTTCGGACGGCCTGTGTTTTTGATGATGTTAGTAAACTTACTCTAAACAACGTTTCGATTGGGAAGGCCGAAAGCAAGCCGGTAATCCTGATGAACAAAGTAACCGGCAGCTCTCTAAGAAATGTGAATACCCCATCCAAATCAAAAGATGATATCAGGTACCAATAGCAAAAAAATGCATGAATCTAATTTTTATCATCGTAAAAATCTCCTAATCCTTTTCAAACGACCAACAGGATTTTTGTTTCCTAAAATAAGAATATGTTATACTCGTGTTGTATTTTAGAAAATAATTTTCTTAATTTGTCTTTTGAGGGTATTTTGTTGCTATAGTAGCAAATTATCCTGACACTGATGTATCTAAAATACATTCCTGTACGTTGTATTATTGTTTGTAATGAATTATAACCGTCATTATTGATTTTCAAATGAAAGCAAACCTGAGAATTGATCCCATCGAACAGCATGTAATCGATATTGTTCGTAAATTGAGGAGAACTAAAAGAATGAGGCAGCAGGATCTTGCCAAGATCCTGAATACGAGTTCATCTTTTATCGGCAACGTTGAAAATGGGCGCAACCCTGCCAAATATAACCTCAAACATATCAGCAGGCTGGCCGAACATTTCGACCTGTCCCCCAGATATTTTCTTCCTGAAAACAGTATGCCGGTAAAAAAAGAGATGTTCAATTAAGGGGCATCAGCTATTTTTATTTAAAGAAAATATTGTCTAACTATGCCCGGACATCGTGAATAGTCGAAGCATAACTAATGAGAATTTTTTTAACCGGTTTATTAATGTTTACAGGCTGTTATGCTTTTTCCCAGCAGACAGCACCTTTAAAATTATGGTATAACAAGCCATCTGCAGAATGGGTAGAAGCTTTACCTGTAGGTAATGGCAGAATTGGCGCAATGGTATTTGGCGGGGTAGAGGAAGAAGTTCTGCAGCTTAACGAAAGTACGCTATGGAGCGGTGGCCCGGTGAAAGATAACGTCAATCCGGAAGCAGCTTCATACCTCCCGCAGGTGCGGGAAGCTTTACTCAAACATGAAAATTATTCAGAAGCAGAGCTGCTGACACGAAAAATGCAGGGGCTCTATTCTCAATCTTACCTGCCCATGGGAGATATCCTGATCAGGCAGGATTTTCATGGTGCAAAACCCTCAGCCTATTACCGCGACCTGAACCTGCAGAACGCTGTTGCGCATACCCGGTTTACGGTGAAAGGCGTAACTTACAGTCGTGATATTTTCACTTCTGCTCCCGATAACATTATGGTAATACGTCTGACGACCAGTAAAAAAGGATCCCTGACACTGAACGTCACAGCGAAAAGCTTGTTAAAATATACACTTTCTTCGCAGTCAGGTAATGAAATTGTGCTTTCGGGGAAAGCTCCGGTAAATGTAAATCCTACCTATTATAATCCAAAAGGAGTTGAGCCTGTAACATATGATGATAAGGATGGCTGCGGCGGAATGCGTTACCAATACCGGGTTCATGCAGAACATACAGGCGGAACTGTCTCGGTAAAGGGAGCTGTTATTCAGATTAAAAATGCAAATGAGGTGATCCTGTATGTGGCGGCAGCTACCAGTTTCAACGGCTTTGACCGCTGCCCGGACAGGGATGGGAAAGATGAAAAAAAGTTGACTGCCAGCCTGATCAGCAATGCCCTGAAAAAGAAGTATCTCCGGTTATACAATAGTCATCTGGCCGATTACCAGAAATATTTTAACAGAGTTGTATTCTATCTTAAAGACAGTCATCCGCAAACAGTATTACCTGCAGATGAACGTTTGAAGGCATATGCACGAGGGGCAACTGATCCTTCTCTTGAGACACTTTACTTCCAGTATGGACGATACCTGCTGATCTCTTCATCGCGACCGGGTGGACCACCTGCAAATTTACAGGGCATATGGAATAAGGAACTCCGTGCTCCCTGGAGTTCAAACTATACAATTAATATCAATACGCAGATGAATTACTGGCCGGCAGAGGTCACTAATCTTTCTGAAATGCATGAGCCTCTACTCAACTGGCTGGAGGCACTGTCCGAAACGGGTAAAGTTACAGCCAGGCAGTTTTACCACGCCAATGGCTGGGTGGCACATCACAATTCGGATATCTGGGCAATCAGCAATGCGGTAGGAGACAAAGGTGCAGGAGATCCTGTATGGGCCAACTGGGCTATGGGGGGCGACTGGCTCACGAGGCACCTCTTTGAACATTACCTTTATACCGGAGATACAAAGTTCCTTGCTCAGAAGGCTTATCCCCTGATGAAAGGTGCCGCGGAGTTTACGCTCGACTGGCTGGTGGAGGATAAAGACGGATACCTGGTTACGGCACCATCCACCTCACCAGAAAATAAGTTCAGGGATCTCAATGGGAAGGAGCAGGGCGTTTCTGTAGCTACAACAATGGATATGTCTATCATCAGGGACCTGTTCAATAACGTAATTGCAGCATCCGAAAAACTAGGAATGGATGAAGGATTCAGGGACACGCTGATTGCAAAGAGAAGCAAACTGTATCCTTTAAGGATCGGGAAAAAAGGGCAACTGCTGGAATGGTATAAGGATTTTGATGAAACGGATGTGCATCACCGCCACATCTCACATTTATATGGTTTGTATCCCGGAACGGAAATTTCGCCCCTTCACCCTGATTTCTTTCAGGCCGCAAGGACTACCCTTGAACTGCGCGGGGACGAGGGAACGGGCTGGAGCAAAGCCTGGAAAATTAACTGGTGGGCGAGGCTGCGCGATGGCAATCATGCCTATAAGCTGATCCGCGATCTGCTTAGATACGTAGAACCAAACGGGGGCAAATCCAGGGTAGGCGGAACGTATCCTAATTTTTTTGATGCCCATCCCCCGTTCCAGATTGATGGTAACTTTGCTGGTACGGCAGGTATGGCAGAAATGCTGTTGCAGAGTCACCTTGGTTACCTTGATTTGCTGCCGGCGCTGCCCGGAGCTTGGGCTGAAGGAAGCATCACCGGTCTGAAAGCCAGAGGGGGATTTGAGGTAAATATGAAATGGAAAGCGCAGGAACTTAGCAGTGCGGAAATCAGGTCAGTACTTGGTCTGGATTGCGTTGTACATTCTCATGTACCGCTGAAAATCAGTGGTACAACTGTGGTGTCTGTAAAAACAGCTGAGGATTATACGCTTTCATTCAAGACCCTGAAGGGGAAAATTTATAAACTGCAGAAATTTTAACACGCTGAAATAAATGCCTAACTTATACCGTATTTTAAAAATTCTTATGGCAGAAAAAGCAGCATTTACAGACAAAAAATACCTGGTTACACTGGCCTTTGTTACCTCCCTCTTTATGTTATGGGGTATAGCTATTACTATGGCAGATGTACTGAACAAGCACTTTCAGCATGTGCTCAGCCTGAATAAGACGCAATCTGCATTTGTACAGTTTGCTGTATTCGGAGCATATTTTGTAATGGGCATTCCAGCCGGGTTATTTATGAAACGTTATGGCTATAAGAAAGGCGTACTGCTGGGACTTTCACTCTTTGCCACAGGTGCCTTCCTTTTTGTTCCGGCCGCTTATACTTCGTCATTTGGTTTTTTTGGGTTCGCTCTTTTTATTCTGGGCTGTGGGCTGTCCACACTTGAAACAGTTGCCCATCCATTTGTTGCGTCGCTGGGCGATCAGCGCAGTAGTGACCAGCGGATCAATTTTGCGCAGTCGTTCAACGCAGTAGGGGCGATGATTGGCCCTTTTATAGGTTCATATTTCCTTTTGCGAACCAACATTCCGGGCAGCAAAGATCTTACTTCTGTGAGGATCTTATACACGGTAATTGGTGTAGTGATTGCACTGATCGCTGTTTCCTTCTCATTTGTTACTGTACCAGCGACTACAGATCCGCATGTTGTTGCAGCAGATCCTGAAGCCTCCAATGTAGATGTTGCCCCCGGGAAAAAACTGTTTGAACACCGCCATTTTGTATGGGCTGTCATCGCCCAGTTTTTCAACGTTGCTGCACAGGCTGGTACCTGGGCCTTCTTTATCAATTACGGACATGAAAAAATGGGCTTTACAGATCTGAAAGCGGGAAATTTTATGATCCTGTTTATGGGGATGATGTTAACAGGCCGCTTTGTTGGTACCTTTCTTATGCGGGTGATCGCCCCAAATAAGTTGCTGGCTGCTTTTTCGCTGTCAAATATTGTCATGTGCATTATTGTTGCACAGAGCCTGGGCTGGCCTTCATATATTGCTTTGCTGATGATTAATTTTTTCTTTAGTATCATGTTCCCCACAATTTTTAGCCTCGGTATTAAAAACCTGGGTGTCCATACTCAGCAAGCTTCTTCATTTATCTCAATGGGAGTGGTTGGCGGTGCATTTTTTCCCTTTATTATGGGAAGAGTGGCGGACAGCGCAGGCGTAGCAAATGCTTATTACCTGCCAATTATTTGTTACCTGGTGATCTTCCTTTTTGGAGCAAAGTTTTTTAAGGTACAGCACTAAATAAAATTGCAACCAGTCTCTGTATATTCAGCACCGTATAAAGCTGATCAATTGTGATCCGTCAAACAATATGTCAGGGAAAGACGTTATTTTATCAATCAATGATTGTAACTTATGAATGCTTTATCGACTAAATACCTGCGTAATTCCATCCTGTCAGTTTCACTGTCAGCAGTCCTTTTGCTATCCTGTACAGATAAAAATAAGTCTGACGCTGCAGAGGCGGTACTCTTCAGAGACGTTACCCTTATCGACGGAAATGGTGGTGCTCCAATTGAACACACTGATATGCTGATACAGGCTGATACGATTGCCGCTATTGGGAAGAACCTGGACACTGCAGGGGTAAAAGTTATAAACCTTACCGGTAAGACCATTATGCCTGCCCTGATCAGTACGCACGTACACGTAGGTACCCTAAAAGGAACCACAACAAAATCTGTAAATTATACACGGGCAAACATTCTTGCACAGCTGAAGAAATATGAAGATTATGGCGTAGGAACGATTCAGGTTATGGGAACGGACAGGCCCATGTTATTTGCCAGTGGATTGCGGGACTCATCGCTGAACGGACTTCTGCCCGGAGCCAGAATGTATTCTGCAGGATACGGTTTTGGTGTACCCCAGAATGCACCGCCGGTAGATTTCGGAATGGATCAGGTATATCGTCCTGTTAGTGCAGGCCAGATCCCCTCAGAAATGGATAGCCTGGCGAAGCTAAAGCCTTCGGTGGTAAAAATGTGGGTAGACGATTTTGGTGGCAAGTTCAAAAAGATGGATCCGGCAGTCTACCAGGCAATTATTACAGAAGCACACAAACATCATATACGCGTTGCTTCACACCTCTATTATGCAGCTGACGCCCGTAAACTGGTAGCTAACGGAATTGATATAATCGGGCATAGCATTCGCGACACTGTAATTGATGACGCGCTGATCGCTCAGATTAAAGCTAAAGGTGTGGCATATATTCCAACTTTATCGCTTGATGAATACGCCTACATCTATGCCCGCAAACCGGAGTGGATTGATGACGAATTTTTTAAAGCCTCGCTTGAACCTGGTGTATATGCAATGATCACCTCCAAAAAATACCAGGATAATTTAAAAAAATCTCCTGCCTATCCGAAAAGTGTAGCTGCTTTTGAGACTGCACTTCGGAATCTAAAAAAATTATATGTTGCAGGTGTACTCGTAGCTATGGGTACAGATTCTGGTGCCACTCCTGTACGTGCACAGGGATTTTCTGAACACCTGGAACTTGAACTCATGGTACAGGCGGGATTAACCCCTCTTCAGGCAATTGGTATTGCCACAAAGAATTCTGCAGAGCTGCTGCGGATTGCCGCTGATTATGGTACTCTTGAAAAAGGAAAAAAAGCAGATCTGATCATTCTTACAAATAATCCGGCAACAAATATCAAGAACACCCGCTCAATTGAAGCTGTCTATAAAGCAGGTAAAGCAGTGAGTAAAGGTCCGCTAAATAAATAATGGATGATCTATGAATGCACCATGCGGTATATTTCCTGCATGTATGTAGCTTCGGCCAGGGCAGAAAAGAAATTGTACCATTCTTCCCTTGTAAACACAAGGCTGATATCCGGATAAGGCGTGGCAAGAACAACAATCTCCACGCCGTCTGGTGAATTCTCTAAATAATTATCAAAATCAAGGTCATTCGTTACCTCTACGAAAGAACTAAACTGGGAGAAGGTAAAGCTGATCAGCACACCTTTATTCCAGATATTTACCATTTTACAATTTACACACTGCGTTACGGCAATGTTTCCTTTTCTGGCGATAACAGTTGGTTTGCACATACTGGGTAAAGTCTATATTTACAAATATCTAATTATTTAGAATAATTCCAAATAACTTTTAGAATATTGTTGCTTTTACCTGCGGAAAATTTTGAAGGTTTTAAATCCCGTTTTAGTGAAATACGAGAGTACGCTGACAAGCCTAAAGTGTTGCAGATCTGAATTAAATAGGTGTCAATGAGATAAAGCTATAAAAAGAAGTGTTGAACCAGGGTTGATGTATCAGGATTGTATGAATTCAGACGTGAGACATAATGCAATGCGTCTGGCATACGGGCTAAAACTTGGTAAATAATGATAAGCAGGGTAGTTAAGATAATACCCTGCTTATTATGATTATTGTGCGTCGTAAATCACAACTTTATCGAATAAAATCCTGAACTCATCCAAAAAAGCTTTGTGCAAATCATGCACCTGATAAACATCGTGCCCGGCAAGGTCTTCAAAGAAAAGTACCAGAGAAAAAGTATAAGTAACATCCACTACAGCTCTTTCAATAGGTGCAGGTGTACCTACATGAAACTGAGTAACAGTTTCGATTTTCTCCAGTGATTCAAGCCCTTTTCTGAAAGCAGCTTTTTGATCTTCGGTAGTATCGGCTTTTAACCAAAATAAAACGTGGTGAGATAGCATATGATATTTGTTTTTTTTGCAAATTTAAGTATTAAAACCAAACCAAATGATAAACCTGGGACTCCTTTTAACAAATCAGTATAGATTATTGAGTGTTGCAGCCATACTGGATGTATTTGAAACGGTAAATGCGCTCTACTTTGACGAAGGTCAGGATGCACCATTTCAGATCACGCTATTTTATGATGAAACCGCTCAAAATTCTGGTACAACTGCTTTTTTTCCGGGATATCAGCCGCTAAAGATCAGTGGTGCTGATACACAGGACCTGATTTTAGTGCCTTCATTCCCGAATGAAAACATTGCAGCTGCAATTCATGAGAACCATACGGCAATCCTGTGGCTCAGACAGCAGTACAACGCAGGAGCAGGTCTGGCCAGCTTTTGTACCGGTGCTTTTTTACTGGCGGCAACCGGATTGCTCAACGGCAGAATTGCCACTACGCACGTAGATGCATGCAAGGCTTTTACGAGCACTTTTCCTGAAGTAAAACTGGAAGCCGAAAAAACGGTTACTCAGGATGGGAGACTGTATACCAGCGGAGGCGCAACTTCAAGTTTTCACTTGATGCTTCATCTCATACAGCTGCATTGCGGCAAAGAAGTAGCCGTAAGAATTGCAAAGTTATTTGCCATAGATATGGACAGACAAAGACAATCCTACTTCAGCACATTCCATATTTCGAGAAATCATAGCGACGACCTGGTGGCAATGGCGCAGCAAAAGATCGAGACAGCTTATCATAATACAGGTACCATTGAAGAGATGATCAAGGATATTCCTGCCAGCAGGAGAAATATAGTCCGGCGCTTTAAACAGGTTACAGGTATTACACCCATTGAATATCTGCAGCAAACGCGTATCGAAGCTGCCAAAAAGCTTCTGGAGCAGACAGTCGAACAGATGACAGAAGTCATTTACAAATCAGGCTATAATGATCCCAAAGCTTTCAGGAAAGTATTCAGGAAAACTGTTGGAATGACACCCAGTGAGTATAGAGAGAAGTTCTACGTCGGTTGATTGACATGTTCAGGCTTTGTTCATATTTTAGTTTGTGTTGGAACGGGGCTGAGACGGTGTTGAAACGGAGTTGGAACGGGGTTGGGTCGGCTGCAGCTGAACCAATTCCGTTCTAACCCCGTTTGAATTGCTTTTCAAAGCTGTTTCAGTACAAAGCAATGTACATACAATGCCTTATTGACAAATGATTTGTTAACATTACAGTCATCAGTATATAACATGCAATCCTTATTTTCGCGGGATATGAAACAATTATTTTTTCTGATCGGACTTCTCTTTATCGCTTTTAGCGGTAACGCACAAAAAATGAAATGGAACAAAAACAGTGTAATCGCACACCGCGGTGCATGGAAAAAAAACAATCTTCCTGAAAATTCTATAGCATCGCTAAAGGAAGCTATACGTCTGAAATGTTATGGTTCTGAGTTTGATGTCCATCTTACAAAAGACAGTGTAATTGTGGTAAACCATGATGACGTATTCAAAGGGATGACAATTGGTAATTCAACATATGCAGAACTACAGCAGCAGCTACACGCAAATGGAGAGCAGATCCCTACACTGGAAAGCTATCTCAAAGAAGGAATGAAGCAAAAAGGAACCAAGCTGATACTGGAAATCAAGATGGCGAAAACACCGGAAACTACCATTGCACTGACAGATGCTGCAGTAAAAATGGTAAAGAGGCTAAAGGCTGATGCCTGGGTAGAATATATCAGTTTCAGCTATCCTGCAGTTCAGAGAGTACTGCAGTTGGATCCTGCTGCTAAAACAGCATTCCTTGCTTTTACCAAAGGAGAGGTTGCACTTGAAAGATTGAAGGAAGACCATATCGCACAGGCCGATTATTTTTATACTATATATAAAGAAGGCGACTGGTTTAAAAAAGCGAAGGAACTGGGTATTACAATAAATGCCTGGACAGTTAACAAAGAAGAGGATATGAAATGGCTGATTGATGAGAAAGCCGAATTCATTACCACAAATGAGCCGGAGCTGCTTTTTGATCTGTTAAAAAAGAACTAGTATTTTTCCATAGCTTTAATAGATTTATTAAATCAGATCTGTTGAAGCTATGGAATTTAAAAGAATTGTATTAACCCTGATTACCGGGCTTCTGCTTTGCTTGTCTATCAGAGCTGTTAAGGCTCAGGCAAAAACGCCGAAGTTTAAAGTTATAGCATTTTACACTGCTAAAAATGATCATGCACATATCAGCTACGTTCATGAGGCCAATAAATGGTTTCCCAGGATGGCTTTAAAGTACAACTTCAGCTATGACTCCACCTCCAACTGGAGCAATATGAATGCGGAATTTCTCTCCAATTACCAGGTGGTTCTTTTTCTGGATACCAGACCGGAAGAACCCATACAAAGAGCGGCTTTTGAAAAATACATGGAAACCGGGGGAGGCTGGATAGGGTTTCATTTTGCCGCATTTGCCCTGACACCTTCTGACTTTCCACAGAACTGGGACTGGTATCATCATCATTTCCTGGGATCTGGTAGTTATGGCAGTAATACCTGGAGACCTACCTCTGCAATTTTGCGTGTAGAGAACAGGAAACATCCTGTAACCAGCCGTTTACCGGAAACTTTTAAAGCAGCGGCCAATGAATGGTACCGATGGTCTGAAGATCTCAGGACCAATCCCGATATCAGGATATTACTGTCTGTAGACTCTTCCAGCTTCCCGCTCGGAACCGGGCCTAAACAAAGTGAGATCTGGCATAGCGGATATTATCCTGTGGCCTGGACGAATATAAAATACAGGATGGTATATATCAATATGGGACATAATGATATGGACTATGAAAACCACACTATAAAAGATCTTTCTTCGAGCTTCTCAAGCGAAACGCAGAACGAATTTCTGCTCCGTTCACTATTCTTCGCAGCAAAAAAGAAATTTTAAATAGAAGCAGGGGATTTACCAAATGTGTTTTTAAATGCAAAGGAAAAATGCGAAAGGTCTTCAAAACCAACTTCAAGGTAAACTGCCGATGGTTTCATTCTCTTTTCCCGGATCAGGTGATAAGCCTCTTTAAGTCTTCTCTGTTGTAGCCATTTGCTGGGAGAAGTATGAAAAATCTTTGCAAAATCCCTTTTAAAAGTAGCGAGGCTTCTGCCTGTCAGGTAAGCAAAGCGGTCCAATCCAACGTTGAATCTGAAATGCGTATTCATGAAATTTTCAAGATCAATTTTTGAGGGTTCATAGAAGTCGAACAAGAATTGGGCTGCCTCCTTATCCAGATAAAGAATAAGCATGAGTGCCTCTCTGACTTTTAATGCTGTTAAACCCTGGTCTGTTTGCTCCTGCTGGTATGCTGTAAGGGAAGAAGCATAACTGGTGTAAAGTGGGTTAGCTGAAAGTAATGTCACTGGTGCCCCTGTGTAAAGTGGCTGAACTGGTATGCTGTTCGCTAAAGAATAATCTTTGAGTGTTGTCTGATCAAAAGATACGCTTACGGATTTAAATTCACCATTCGCGGCTGGTAATTTATTCACCCTGACCAACTGGTCCCGTTTGATCAGCACTGTATCTCCGGCTGCAAAACTGCAGGTATCACTAATAGTCTTTAATGATATATTACCAGATAAGATATGGATAAGGTAATGCTCCTTTACAAAGGACTCTGCCTCTCTGATTTTCTCAGAATGGCATGAATAAAGCAACCGGGGTAAATCTTTATTTCTTGCAGCAGGCATAAGCAAATATAACAAATTATAGCTTTGCTCAGCGGAGAGATTCTTTCATTATCCTTAAGCCTGGTACCATTCCAGGGAATGGACCAGGATTAGGCTATATGTGAGAGTATTTAGTAATTTAAGTATGAGATTACGCCAGTAGACAAGGCATAGAACAGTGTAATAAAAATTGCTACGCTACCGATGGTGATCATCCATTTTCTTGCTAAAGGGCTGAAAGGGCTGTAATGTTGTTGAGAGTTCATGTTAAATAGATTAGGGTCTATAATACCATAAACTAAGATTATGCCATTTTAAGTTTTAGGAAAAGAGTGTCACATATAACATGTGACAGCACTATTTCTTTTAAACAGGATTTTTTCGTCAACAACTCATATGGGATACTATTTCCCGACTGGGGTTTTATTTCCCCGGTTTTATCCCTTTGTAAATGAAATTGTGCAAGGCCTCAGTAGTCTTGATCATATCAGCTGAAAGGTAGTAGACATTATTGATCCTGACTCCTTTACTCGATGAGTCCAATGGGAATCGGGCCGTTTCAATAGACTTACTTTTTGAATTGAGAATAGTTCCGCCAATCGAAAATAATTCCATGCTGGACATGCTGGTTTCGAGAAAGGGGAGTATCTGTGACATTAGTACCGGTAACATTGCAGAACCTCCGCCCTGCATTTTGTAGAAAAGGGCAATCAGCACAGTTCTTTGTCTTTCAGTTCTTTCAAAATCTCCGCGGCCTACTGCTCTGATCCTGGTATAGGCGACGGCTTGTTTGCCGGTAAGGCGCTGATATCCTGGCTGAGCAACATTATCCGGCGGGATATTATCTATGATAGATATTTCTTTCAGATAATTATTGAGATAAGGTATTTCTTCTGGTTTTACAGCTACCTCGACACCGCCCAGTGCATCTATCATTTTGGCTGTGGTAAAGAAATCTACATTGAAATAATCTTTAATGTCTAATCCGAAATTCTGGTTAATAGTTTTTATGGCAAGTTGAGGTCCTCCAATCGCATAAGCTGCATTGATTTTGTCCATTCCCTTGCCTTCTATATTGACGTAGGTATCTCTGAGTATGGAAGACATCTTTATCGTTTTGGTTACCTGATCAATAGTGATGATCATGATGACATCCGAATTTCCTTCCTTATCTGAACTACGCCTGTCAACTGCAAAAAGTGCAATATTCAGAGGAGGGTTTTTCATTGCAGCAACCCTGGCCTGTACTTTAGCAGAAATTCCCAGTGCTGCCGGGGTTTTTGCGAATTTGTGAACAGGCTCTGCAGGAATGACCAGTGGAGGAAGGCCTGTTGTGTCCTGCGCATGAGTTTCTGCGAAGGAGAATAAAAAAGTAATAAGGAGGCTGGAGAAGAGATACTTCATGTTGGAATTTGAGATGTAAGCGGGTGCAATTTTTTGCAAATTATGTGCTATTTTATTAGAATTCAAAAAATATCGAAGTATATTCATGAAAATGAAGTATTTGGAGATAATTTTATACATTTGAAACATAGTACCATCAGGAAAAACCCCTGGTCTGAAAGCACTCCTATGAAATCTCACTCATTGCAGCACCATCTTAAGTTTTTTTTTCTGTGGTTTTTTTCAATCATCCTTGTCCTCATCTATCTGTTTTTGATCGTCTGGACATTTTGTTATACGTTATTTGTTTGTTATCTCTTAGTTGCTGCTTTTTCAGCCTGTATTATCATTTATCTGCTGCACAAAAGTAAGCGGCAGGCTATAAGGTTCTTGTTACTGGGATTATTTCTTTTTTGTGTACTCAGCCCTTTCAATCTAAAGCAGTACAACCGCAGGGCAGAACAGCTGCAAAACAGGATCAATCATAAAGGAGAACTGAGTACCAAAGAAAAAATGGGCGTCTACGGATGTTTGCTGATGATTACTGTATTTGATCTGATTCCTTTTCCTGAAGCGGCAACGGAGAACTATTATTTACTGTTTCCTTCAAAAGACGGTCAAAGGTTTTTCTATGATCAGTCTATCTTAAAATCTCCAAGTATCCAAAGGGCACTGAAATTAAAAGCAAAAGGTTATATAGAGTGGAACAGGTGGAATTTTGTCCGCAACAAGGATTTCAGATACGCCATCGCATTTGACCCCTGTACGGTGACAACATCCGAGAAGGATGGATATAAGCAAGTCATACTGACTACTGATTTTGGTTACAGGCAAAATTTTGTGACTACACACGCAAGTAACTTTCTAAGGGGCTTGTTTACCTTCAGGGTAGATGAGGGCTTATTCTTTTACCTTCAGCAAAAGGGTTGGCTGCACCCCTACAAAGCAATCTGGATAGCAAAAATAAAATGATCATCAGTATCAGCGTCCATAATATTGCCACATAAATGGCAGCCATTTGCCCGCTGTTTTCAATATCCAGGGTTCCTTTATACTTTTATCAGTATGGGACGGCCAGATAAAACAAGCCTGTGATCCGGCCATGTACTCCTCATTAACTTCCTGAAGATGGAAGTCGGCTAACCTGTAAGGAATATGGTTTGCAGAAAATCTAATCCGGTTACTTTTTGACTCGCCCAGATCGACGAGTACCGTTTGTGAAGACGATTTCAACAGGGCCAGCTGATAGTTGATTTTAGAAGTCACAATCATATTGAAGAAAAAACCAGCGGAACAAAAAGCCAGGTTAATCACCAAAGCTGTATAAATGCATATTTTAAGCAGCTGATACCGGTTTTTAAATAATACTTCCGCCGTCAGGAGTAAGGTGAGGGGGAGCAGCCAGAATTGCGGTACATACCTTGCCCACCACGATTCAGGCATAACAATAATTGAGATGATAATAAAAACTAAACCCCAGGTCATATTTCCGATAAATGCTTCTTTCCCGGCATTCAGGTAAAGGAGTACTGCCAGAATAATTGATAAAAGGACAATTCCGCTGAACATAGGCCCAAAGCCACCCAGCCGTGAATCTACCATAGGCGCATGAGCCAAATCGATTTTATTGAAGGTGAACGGTACTTTGATCTCTACCGGGTAAATGCTGTTTGGATAAATGTTATCTGTCCTTGAAAAAAGCGCTGTAAAAAATCTTTCTAAACCGTTTTTGTTTTCAAAGCCGGCTGGCAGGTTCAGCGCATAAATGATGTCTACTTTATTTTTTCCCATAAGCGGGTAAAGTGGGTGCCCAAAGTTTACAGTATTGGTTATATAGGGATTAAATCCACAAACGATCGCGATTAGACCGGCAACCACCGATGTCCACCATAATTGTTTCGCTACCACATAATTTTTCTTCCATAATGCCCATATCAGGTATCCTCCAATGAACACTGCAATATACAGTACAGCTGTAAACTTCACATTCACCAGCAGAAATACAGTCAGAAAAAGCATAACAAAGTAGACCGTTCGGGGTGTTTGCAAAATGTATAGTCCCAACATTATCAGGCACAGTAAAAGCGCGCCCATCGGGCCGTCCACATAATAAGTTAGCAACTGATTTAAAACAATAGGATTACAGGCAATGATAAAAGACAGTAAAAGAGCTTTGAATACCGACGTCCATTGATTGCGCAGGATAAACGAAAATGTGAAAAAGAAGCTCGCAAGCCATATCATAAAATTTGCCGCTTTACCTGCTTCGATAGTATTAAAAGTGCAATTGATTGCGGCTCCCACTGTTTCCATTCCTTTTGCATAATGATTCACCCATAAGGCCTGGTTCACTGTGTTCGGTAATTGTTCGTAGAAAGGATTCCATCCATGCTTCATCTGGATCATCGCTTCCATGTGATAAGCCTGGCCGTCAAATGAGATGTCATAAAAATAGGATGCCATTGCAACAAAAATCAATACAAATCCCAGTGTCATTCCAAATAGCATTAAAATACTTACTGGCTGTTCTTTTTCATGATTGCTAAGGAAATAATAACTCAATGCACAAGCCGCAAGGGTTCCTATTGGAAAATGCCAGGCAGTCATGGTTATCCTCAGGAAAAAACAGATGGAACTAAACAGGAAAGTAAAGGCTAATATGCTTACCAATAGGAAACCGGTATAAAAACAAAGCCTTGAGAGTTTATTAGAATCTTGTATTGTCATTTTTTTTTAGATGCGAAGGAAACTGCTGTTATCCTAATAAATATACTGTCTTTTAGCGATTTTAAAATATAACAATAAAATAAAAATATAGTAGTAAAGATAGGTGATTATACTCAAGTAAGATGTTTTAAAGGCAGTTGATTTTGCTCTATTTACACAAGGAAATGTAAAATAATCCGAGGAATGAGGAATCACTGCAATGTGAGCTAATGTTTGCGCTTCAAAATGTCTACGACGATGGTGTTTTTAAATCTGGAATATTTCATTGAGTAAGTGTTACTGCTATGCTGTTCGCTCAAAAATGTATCGAGCACATTCGAAACGACTTTACCATTTGGATTAATAGCCAGTATTCTGATCATTTGATTCGCATTGGACCTAAGAACTGTTTTTACAGAGGAGTTGGGTTTTGGATAGATAAACCTATCTTCATTTCCTTCTTTGATGTTCATTGTAAATTTTTTGTTGTTCAGGGAATAAACCATCTCACAATCTTTGCATTCCACGCGTAAAATCCCAAATGGTTTTCCTTTACGCAGGTAAAGATAACTGTTGTTCGATAATCGCTCAGTTCCCCGGATAAGGGCAGGTCTGGGCTTTCTTACGCAACTGTACAGCATCAGGAAAGATATGCAAATAATTAATAATGAGAGGTTATGCCTGGTCATAGAATCAAAAATATTCCTATTGCAACTTACTAATATTATAGTTCAATTCCATCCTCATGTATATATTTATTATGTTTTATTAGCCGGAAACTATTATTTTATTCAGATCATTGTGAAAACTTTTATCAAATTTTAAATTCATGAGAGCAGCAATTCTGATACTTGCACATAAAAACGTATGGCAGCTGGAAAAACTTGTAAAAAGACTGAGTCAGGATTTTGATATCTATATCCACGCTGATGCAAAGTGGGATTTAAATACAGCGCTGTTTAAGGATTATAAAAATGTTTTTTTTGTGAAAAGGCACAGTGTTAACTGGGGCAGCTATATTCAGATACTTGCGACTATTGAATTATTTAAAGCATCATTTGCCTGTGATTATGATTACTATTTACTGATCAGCGGTCACGATCTGCCTATTAAAAGCAACGCATTTATAAAAGAATTTATTACTGCCAACAAAGATATGAGCTTTGTTAACAGTGAGCTGATGCCGAAAAAAGAATGGGCCGGGCAGGGCGGAGGATTTGACCGCCTGCACTATTACTTTGGAATTGATTTTAGAAATAACCTGGCGGGAATCCTGAAGAGAAAGGCATTGTCATTCACCCAGCGTATCCAATTGAAATACGGGCTCAAACGCAAACTTTATCCGATCAAATATTATGGAGGCTGGAACTGGGTGAATCTGAACAGACCAGCTATGCAGTATTTAATTCAGTTTCTTGCTGAGAACCCGGCATTTCAGCGGAGTTTTAAATACACCTATTGTGCGGATGAAATCTGGCTGCAGACTATTCTTATGAATTCATCCCTGCCAATCGTAAATGATAATTTGAGGTTTACAGCTTGGGAAGAACATGCTTCTCATCCCAAAACGCTCTTAAGTACTGACCTCGATGCCCTGAAATTATCTGAGGGCATATTTGCAAGAAAATTTGATGCTGAAACAGACAAAGATATTATTAATACAGTATATAAAATGACAGAATAATTTCTTCTGGCATCCCATATATGTAATAACTGAAACAACAGCAGTCATTTTTTGTAGTATGTGTATGGTTAAGGGGTTTTATGTTTACAAGTAGTTGAAATAATTCCCCTTAAAATCTCATATTTTAATTCCTGATATTAATTCTGAAGAGTGTGGATAAGTTCTTAATAACAATAAGTGTGGATTTCTCGTCATCACTGTATTCTTGTAATAAAATCTGAAATTTGGTTTACAATTTGAATAAGTTTAATGAATCGAAAATCTCACAATTTTAAAAATACGTAAGTAGAAAATGATTTATAAATTGTATTTTTATAGCTATATACTTGATTGATTTATAATAAATGCTAGACCGATATATATATTTAAAAATATATCGCTTACCTAAATACCTACTCTGAAAATGGAAAGTGCATCATTTAATAGAAAGCAGGTTTTGATAGTCGATGATGAACCCAGCATTTTAAAATTGCTAAATTTCATATTATCAAAGCAATACGAGATCCATGCTATGGAAAGCGGTTACAAGGCCCATCTCTGGCTAGAAGACGGCAATTTTCCGGATATTGTCATTCTCGATTTGCATATGCCGCATTTCGATGGTACATCTTTCCTGAAAAGTATAAAAATCAGTGGCTATTACCGTGAAATTCCGGTAATTATCCTTTCGGCTGCTGAAGATCTGGATACTATTGTAGCCAATCTGCCTTTTAAAGTAGAAGCTTATTTTCCCAAACCTTTTAATCCCGAAAGTTTAAAGGAAGAAATTGTTAAAGTTCTGGCTGCACTACCAAAACCTATGTTATATAAATAATGGATTACAATTACAAAGGAATAAGATTAGTCTATTCTGGAACTGAGCTGTCGCAGGAGTCTGCCGCGATCTTGGGGCAGGAATATAATGTGGTCCACGTAGGAGACGCCTCAAAACTGGAGAATTATTTAAGTACCCTTTCTCTTTTCTCTACTCCGGACGTAATCATGATTGAGGTGAATGATGAAGAGTTTGTTTTTTCAATCATTGCCAAAATCAAAAATAATCCGCTGACAAGTGGACTGATTATTGTCCTACTGGGGCACATGCCAGATGTTAAATTGAGATCGAGGGCCATTAAGGCTAAAATACATGACCTGTATTTTTATCCTTATGAAATGGAGCATTTGAAAGACCGCCTGAATTTTTTGATAAAATTCAAGCTGATCAAACCCAATATTGAACAACTGGCAGTTATTAAAAAGGAGAAGGAATATAAAATACCGACAACTAAAAGAATGTTTGATGTGGTATCATCCGGAGGAATACTCCTGGTTGCCTCACCAATTCTTTTACTCATTGCATTATGTATCAAACTGGATTCCAAAGGTCCGGTAATTTACAAAAGTAAAAGGGTAGGTACAGGATATAAGATTTTTGATTTTTATAAGTTCAGGTCGATGAGGGCAGGAGCAGATCAGGAATTGAAAAATCTTTCTGCATTGAACCAGTATGCTGACGACGGCAGCGGTGCAAATGCATTTGTTAAGATCAAGAACGATCCCAGGGTTACCAAGCTCGGAAATTTCTTGAGAAATTCAAGTCTTGACGAAATTCCTCAGTTATTTAATGTATTAAAAGGAGATATGTCACTGGTAGGTAACAGGCCTCTTCCATTGTATGAAGCGGAGATGCTGACCTCTAATGAATGGTCTATGCGGTTTTTAGGTCCTTCGGGATTAACGGGCCTTTGGCAAATCAGTAAAAGGGGAAAAGGCGAGATGTCTGATACGGAGAGAAAGAAGCTGGATAACTTCTATGCAAAGAATTACTCAGTATGGTTTGATATCAGTATTATGCTCAGAACTTTCCCTGCATTGTTTCAAAAAGAAAAAGTATAAAAAAACATAAACAAATAAACATAACTATCAATGAAAAAAATATCTACACTCTCATTTATTATAGCAGTACTTTTCTGTCTGCAGGCATCTGCACAGAATACAATTATGTCTGACGTGAATTATCCGCTGCTGGACAAATACATTTCACTTGCAAAACAGAACTACCCAAGGATGAAAATTTCTGAAGGACAAATGGAATCCTTGAAACAAAATATTTCTATGGCCAAAGTTTCTTTCCTTGACCTCTTCAATGCTTCTTATTATTACAGACCAAATGACAATATAACAAATAACCAACCTGGTCAGATCTATACAGTAAATGGCTGGCAGTTTGGGTTCACTTTTAACCTTGGTACTTATTTACAAAAACCATACGCACTCAAAAAAGCAAAGGCAGATTACAGGGTGTCGGGATATCAATACGAAGACACTCAACTTACTACGACATCTGAAGTAAAACGTCGTTATTATGCTTATTTGCAATCAGTAAGCCAGTTAAAAATCAGGACACAAACTGCTCAGGATAACAAAAACATTTCTGAAACCAGCAGACATAAATTTGAAAGAGGTGAGTTGTCTCTAGATTTATACAACGCTTCGAGAATGTTAGTCTCTACATCATCAACGGACCAGATTCAGGCTGAAGTGAATTATTTAAATGCAAAAGACGCTCTGGAAGAAATTATCGGAAAAAAACTTTCAGAAGTTAAATAGTAAGAATAAAAAAAATAATGGATATAAAATCGTTTCTTAAATTATTAAATCGCTATAAATGGATACTCATTCTTGTACCATTAGTCTCAGCCGTTGCTACCTATTTCCTGGCAAAGCAATTACCAAAAACCTATAGTTCTGAAGCTAAAATAGCAACCGGGATAGTTGACCCTTCTAAACAGGTAGCAGGTGCTGCCACCCTGGACTATTTTAAAATGACTCAGGAGTTTGACAATATCATTGAACAGATGAAAATGAGAAAGATCATGTCTATTCTTTCTTATAACCTTATTATACATGATTTAGATAATCCGAAGGAAACGTTTACTCCATATAGTGAAAAAATAGATTCACTATCAGCCGAGGATAGAAAGAAAGTGGCGGACCTGTACCGCATTAACCTCGCAAAAAAGATACCAGTGAGCCCTGCGGATAACAAAGGGCAGTTCAAATTGTATGATATGGTGAACTCTATGGGATATGGGGACGTAGCTTTGAATAAAGGACTGGAAATCGCTCATAAAGATAACAGTGACTTCATCAGTGTTAAATTTATATCAAATAACCCTTTGCTGTCTGCTTATGTGGTGAATACGCTCAGCAATGAATTCATACGTAACTATGGCCTTGATGTCAACTTCAATCAGGGGCAGAGTAATGAAGTATTGGATTCGGTGCTGAAAGTGAAAGAGCAGGACATGAATGCAAAGAACCTTGCTTTGAAAGACTTCAAAATGCGTAACGGTGTGCTGAACCTTGATAAACAGTCACAACTTGTGTTCTCACAAATTACAGCAGCTGAGGATAGAAAAGCACAGGTATTGAGAACTGTACAGTCAAATCAAAGCGCGATTGCCAACATAGAGAGCCGTTTGAGGAGTAACGACCCGAACATGGGAAAGAATGTGATCAGAGATAATTCAGCAATCATAAATATCAGAAGCCAGCTGGAAATTGCTAACAGAAGATATGTTGACGGAAACTTTAAACCTGAAGATAAAAAAAGGATTGATTCACTATCGAATATTCAAATCGCATTATCAGCCAATAATTCTGATAAATATGTAGTGGATCCTGCGGTTTCAAGACAATCCTTGCTTTCTCAGAAATATGCCCTCGAAACCTCTGTTGCAGAGCAGACCGGAAGTATTAGATCTATAGATAATGAGTTAGCTGCTGCAAGGGCAAAGTACAATGCCATGGTACCATTTGATGCCAATATCCAGAATTATACGCGTGATGCTGATATGGCAACCAAGGATTACCTGGAAGCGTTAAACAGAATAAACACCACGCAAACTCAGCAGAACATGAGTCTGAAACTGCAGATTGCACAGCTGGGATTACCTGGTCTTGCAGAAACTTCAAAAACTTTGATATTTACTGCTTTGTCAGGTGTGGCAATGTTTTTTGTTTGTATATGTGTATTAATAGCTTTATTCGTTACAGATAACTCAATCAATACAACCCAGCAATTGGCCAATGCCACGAAATCAAAAGTAATCGGAAGTTTAAACCTGATTCCGGAAGATGATACTACGATAAAAACAATCTGGAACAATACAGATACAAATAACAATTATAACATTCATAAGGAGCTGCTCAGATCGCTGAGATTTGAGATCAGCGATCTTATGGCTGCAGATGACAGCAGAATCCTTGGGATTACCAGTCTTGTTGCCGGAGAAGGAAAAACGTTTTTAGCGGGTAACCTGGCCTATGCTTATGCAATGACCGGAAAGAAAATCCTGCTGATTGGTGGCGAACAGGCAGCTCCTGTATTGTCAGATTCCAAACAACTGGCAAGAAGTCAGAATTTTGAGACATTTTTGGTGAACAGGGAGATTAAAGTTGAAGATCTGATCACAAAATTAAGTAAAGTGGATCACCATAAATCACTGCTGGAGATCCAGAATGAGAGAAATTTAAGATCTGGTTTTGACGTGCTGAAAAAACAATTTGATGTGATTATTATTGACATTGAAAGTCTGACTGATATCAATATCGCGAAGGAATGGTTGTCATTTACGGAAAAAAGCATTGCAGTTTTTAGCGCAGGTAACAAAATGAGCGATGGCGACAAAGACATGGTTGCATTGCTTAAGAAGCAACCTGGATTTATTGGCTGGGTCATTAATAAAGTGAGACTGACTGAAATCCAGGCTTAACTGGGGGTAGGAATTTAAATATGCAGCAGGAATCAACGTATCTTTCTTTGAAAAGATCAAAAATTTTGTTTTTAGTTTTCGGAATTATAGTTGCTTTGCTATGCAGTGTTGCCGTATTTGAATTCAGTATAGTTGGGCCCCTAATCCTTGTCGTGCTTGCGCTGGGTGTGGTGTATTCCATTTTCGTATTTAAAAATCCCAGGGTTGGTCTTTATTCACTGATTCCCTACTGTTTCCTGATGGGCTTTCTAGCCCGGGAAATTGGCGGTTTTCAATACGGGCTGCTGGTCGAGATTATTCTGGTCCTCACATGGATCTCGTCTTTGATTTATTACAAGAAAGACGATTGGCAGGACATGAAAAATGATATGTCCCTGCTTTTTTTGATCTGGTTCATATTTAGCTTTTTGCAGGTAATTAATCCTGCGGGCGCTAGTGTCATAGGATGGGTCAATGAGATCAGGTCTGAGGCACTTTATCCCCTGATGATTATCCCGATCACCTTTGTCATTATCAAAAATCACAAAGACCTGGACCTGGTCATCAAACTTTGTCTCTCAATGGCACTAATTGCTGCACTAAACGGTATAAAACAGAAGCATATTGGCATGTTTCCCGGAGAGCAGGCTTTTATAGATGGTCCCGGTGGACTTACACACATGATTAATGGGCAGTTGAGAGCATTCTCCTTTTATGATGCTGGTAACTTTGGTGCTTTCGAGGCATGTTTTGTTGTCATGGCTGTGGTGCTTGCCCTGGGTTCTTCCACATTGTGGAAGAAAGTAGTATTGTTGGGTATGGCGGCGATTTATATCTATGCTATGCTGCTTTCGGGTACCAGAGGTGCATTTTTTGCCCTTGTGGTTGCCGCCATTTTTGCTATTTTTCTAACAAAGAACTGGAAGGTACTGATTCTCGGAGGTATATTCATGGCGGGCTTTTTTGTCATCCTTAAATTTACATACATAGGTAGCGGCAATTATTCTATCCAGCGTTTCAGGAGTTCTGTGGATCCCAATGATGCTTCACTGCTTGTTCGTTTCAACACCCAGAGAATGTTAAAGGAATATATGAGCTCCAGGCCTTTTGGCGGCGGACTCGGAGTGCTTGGAAATAACTCTTCCTACAATCAGGATAAGTGGCTTTCCATTATACAGCCAGATAGTTACTGGGTAAAAATTTGGGCCATGACAGGTATAGTAGGTATCACAATGTGGTTTTGCATGATGATGTATATTCTTGGTAAATGTTGCGGCATTATCTGGATGATCCGCAATAAGCAGCTGCAGATAAAAATGATTGCTATCTTGTCTTTTACGGCAGGTATATTCTTTTGCAGCTATGGTAATGAAGTGATTAACGCTATGCCTTCAGCGCTGGTGACTTCCCTGACGTTTGCCCTGGTTTATATGGCGCCAAAATTTGACCGCCAACTTGCAGATGAAACAAATTCCTCAGCACCATCAACAACTGATATTCAACTTATTTAGTCGACCATGCCATTCGAAATATTTCTGCTTCCCGGTTTAATCGTATTTGTCTATGGATTCTTCAGAGGCCATAAAAGGTATAAGGAAGAATATACGAGGGAGGAAGAGACTTCATAACAAAGTTATTTATGATAAAAACGTTTTGGATCATTTTTCAGGTAATCATCGGGTATAATCTAGTTCTGCCCTTTTTACTCTATATTTTTTACTGCCTTGTTAAAAAAAGCAAGATCAAAGTTCCTACACTGAAAGAATATGACTATGCTGTCATCGTTACTGCATATGAACAGACAGCCCTGCTTCCTGCGGTAGTATCATCTTTGCTTCAGGTAAACTACAGTAATTATCTAATATATATAGTTGCTGATAACTGCGATATTTCTACACTGAATTTTACTGATCCAAGGGTTATTTTGCTCAGACCGGAAAAGGTTTTGGCAAGCAATACACGATCGCATTTGTATGCTATTGCAAACTTCAGAAGGGATCATGAAATATTAACGATTATTGACAGCGACAATCTTACTGATCCAAATTATCTGAACGCGCTCAACGTGTTCTTTGATGCGGGTTTTGAAGCCGTTCAGGGAGTAAGGGCTGCAAAAAACCTGAATACCACTTATGCATGTCTTGATGCCGCAAGAGACATTTACTATCATTTTTATGATGGGGAAGTGCTCTTCGGACTGGGGTCATCCGCAACTTTATCCGGATCAGGAATGGCATTCAAAACTGATCTTTATAAGGCATGTTTTCACAACCTGGATATAACCGGTGCCGGTTTTGACAAGGTTTTGCAGGCGCAGATCCTCAGAATGGACAAACGGATTGCTTTTGCAAAAGATGCGGTTGTATTTGATGAAAAAACATCGGATTCTGCCCAGCTGGTTAACCAGCGTTCCAGATGGATCAATACGTGGTTCAAATATTTTGGATATGGATTTGATATCTTATCGCGGGGAATCAAAAGATTTGATTTTAATCAGTTTTTATTTGGTATTATCCTGCTAAGACCGCCTTTGTTTATATTTATTTTGTTATCCGGACTGTGTTGCCTGGTCAATATTTTCATTTTCCCCATTTATTCATTAATTTGGGTTATAGCTTTTGGACTTTTTATTCTAAGTTTCGTTATTTCTCTGAAAAATCATGCAACTGATCCACGGATTTATAGATCTTTAATCAATATTCCTAAATTTATATTTTTTCAGTTACTATCTTTAGTACATGCCAGGCAAGCAAACAAGAGATCTGTAGCTACTAAACACAATGTAAATTCATAAGCATTATATAAATCAGTGGAGTCAGAAACTATCAGAGGAAGAGATATTGTTATTGTTGGTCAGCAACCCTGGGATGTGGCTATCGGCAGCAATTGTAAAAATATTGCCGTTGAACTGGCTAAAAACAACAGGGTCCTGTATGTAAATTCGGCCCTTGACAGAATCACTTTATTGCGCAACAGGAATGAGGCTGGGATAATTAAACGCAGGAATGTTATCAAGGGGAATGAAGATGGCCTAACGCCAGTAATAGATAACCTGTGGACACTCTATCCTGATGTTTTAATAGAATCTATAAACTGGATTGACAATTCAGCTTTGTTTGATCTCCTCAACAAGAGAAATAACAGGCTTTTTGCTAAATCCATTTCCAAAGCAATCTCGTTATTAAATTTTAAGGACATCATCCTTTTTAATGATAACGATATGTTTAAAAGCTTTTATCTGCAGGAGTTTCTAAAACCAACAACAAGTATCTATTATTCGAGGGATTTTATGCTTGCGGTAGACTACTGGAAAAAGCACGGCGAACGCATAGAACCACTGCTGATCAGCAAAAGTGATCTTTGTGTAGCCAATTCTACCTATTTAAGTGAATATTGCAAGACCTACAATCCCTCGTCCTTTTATATAGGCCAGGGCTGTGAACTGGATATTTTTAAAAGTGACAGTAACTTTCCTCCGATTGCCGCAATTGCGCATCTTTCAGGTCCAAAAATAGGCTATGTAGGGGCATTGCAAAGCATCAGGCTGGATATCGATCTGATCGGACATCTTGCGCGGCAAAGGCCAGACTGGAATATTATCCTGGTTGGTCCTGAAGATGAGGTTTTCTTGCAAAGTGATCTGCATGAAATTTCCAATATCTATTTTCTTGGTTCCCAGAAACCGGAAGATCTGCCGGCATATATCAATGCATTTGATGTATGTATCAACCCCCAGCTGGTCAATCAGGTAACAGTTGGGAATTACCCCAGGAAAATTGATGAATATCTGGCAATGGGTAAACCAGTGGTTGCTACGAATACGCCGGCTGTAGGCATTTTTGGGGATACGGTTTATCTTGCAGCTGACAGACATGAATTTGTAGCTGAAATAGCTAAGGCGCTGGATGAAAATTCCGCGGATAGGGTTGAAAAAAGAATAGCGCTTGCACACTCCCACACATGGGAGAATAGTGTGGGTGAATTGTATAAAGCAATTAACAAGGTCATAAAGAACTAGAGATGTCATTAGCTGCACAAATTAAAGCGAATCCTTTTTTAAAGAAGCTGGCACATCGGATGCTGATCCCGGCAAATGATTTCAGGCCAAGGCTTTGGGTGCGGCTGTTTGTCAACCCATTTAAACATATAAGAGGCAAAGGATCAATAGTAAGGAGGAGAACAAGAATAGATGTTTTTCCCTTCAATAATTTTAAGCTGGGCACTAAGAGCCTTATAGAAGATTTTGCAACGATAAATAATGGTGTTGGCGATGTGTATATAGGGAACCAGTCTGTTATAGGAATCGGCTGCACCGTGATTGGCCCGGTAAATATCGGCAATAATGTGATTATGGCGCAAAATATTGTCATTTCCGGATTAAACCATGGATATGAACTGATCGATATACCGCCAAGCGAACAAAAAACCGTGACAAGCCTTATTACTGTTATGGACGATGTCTGGGTCGGAGCGAATTGTGTAATCACCGCTGGAGTCACCATTGGTAAACATGCTGTGATTGGCGCCGGTAGCGTAGTCACCAAAAATGTACCTCCATATTCCGTATCAGTGGGTAACCCTGCCAGGGTGGTTAAGTTATATAATTTCGAAAACAGTAAATGGGAGAGGATATAAGCATATGAGTTATTTGAAGAACCCCGACTGGATCGGCCAGTTTTTGTATCCTTATGAAAAGTATGAAGAAATACCTTCGTCGCTTTTCGAATCTATAAATACTGATCTTGACAAGGTGCAAAGTAAAACACCTTTAGTGAGTATAGTAGTTATTGCATGGAACGAGGAAATTAATATCCTGCGTTGTGTAGGAACTTTATCACAAATGAAGACTGACATTCCATTTGAGATTATCGTGGTGAATAACAATTCCAAAGACCGCACCCAGGATACAATTGATCACCTTCATGTAAAGTCATACAATGAGCTTACCCAGGGTGCAGGACCTGCCCGTCAGAAAGGACAGGAAGAGGCATTGGGTAAATATATCCTTACTGCTGATGCAGATTGTTTTTATCCGCCATGCTGGGTCGATGAGATGCTGAAAGTGCTGCAGCAGGATGGCGTTGTCTGTATATATGGCAGATACTCTTTTATAGGGGAAGCGTCTTTTCCACGCTGGAAACTTTTGATCCTGGAGAAACTTAAAGATACAATGGCCGGATTGAGACATATTAAACAACCATATTTTAATACCTTTGGTATCAGTATGGGTTATGTGAAGGAGTATGGTCTGAAGATTGGATTTATCAAAATCAACAGGAGGGGTGAAGATGGGCAGCTGGCCATGGACCTGATGAAATATGGTAAAATCAGACAGATGAAATCCCGCAGGGGAAGGGTATGGACAGGTGTTCGTACACTCACTCAAAATGGATCATTTTATAATATTGTCCTCTCCAGAATTAAGGAGGACCTGAAGCGGTTTAAGTACAATTTTATTAGCAGAAATTAAATAATATAAATATTTATACAATGGACAATACCCCTAAACTGTTTGACAATGTGTCTCTACTGATCACTCATTACAACAGGAGCACTTCCTTAGAGCGTTTATTGAAGACGTTTAAAGAACTGGACATACATTTTAAGGAAATCATTGTATCTGATGACTCCAGTCAGCCGGTTCACCTGGACCATATCAAAAGTCTGCATTCAGATTATGAATTCACACTGGTTTCTACTCCGGTAAACAAGGGGCTTGGCAACAATATTAATAAAGGGCAGCTTGCGGTAAAAACTCCGTTTACACTTTATGTTCAGGAAGATTTTATTCCCCTTCCCGACTTTTATCCTCATTTTAAAGATGCTTTGGAAATTATGGATGTTGAACCTGATTTGGATATCATCAGATTTTATGCCTATTCGCCTTATCCGTATATGAAGCCATACGGTAAAGGATTTTCAGAAATGGTCTATAAACCATATTTTGGTGATAAGAATAAAGTTTATGTCTACAGTGACCATCCTCATTTGAGAAGAAATACCTTTTTTGAACGTTTCGGTCAGTACCGTGAAGGCTTAAAAGTAGACAGGACTGAATATTCAATGTGCGTAGCTTTCATCAAAAACAAAGGCCGCGGCTTGTTTTACAATGCGTTCAGTACGCTGTTCCTGCAGGCAAATTCATCTGAAGAACCAAGCACGGTAAAGCGGAGCGACTGGAGACAAAGTGGTAATCCGCTGATAGCCTTTGTCAGATTATTGTACAGACAGGTGAAATATAATTACGACATTCATTTCAATACAAAATTCAATAAATAAAATCAGGGAATTTATGATTGAAACAGAACTCGTTTTAATTCAAATATTTCAAAAAAAATATCTTATCATTATAAACGATAACTGTTAACTATTGATGCTGAAGCTTATAAATAAACTGCTGCTTGTCCGTAAGAATATCCATTTTTTGGCGCTTCTTGGAAATGGCATGATGTCCGTTTTCGGAATGGTAACTCTTGCCATTCTTTATCGGAAACTGCCGGTAGTGGAAATGGGCGTATACATATTTTTTATGGCGATATTAGGCCTGATTGATGTTTTACGTGCAGGTTTTTTAACTATTGCTATCGTGAAGTTTTACTCCGGTACGGGGCTGGAGAGAGAAAGAGAAGTTGCGGGCTCTGCATGGGTAATAGCAATTGTGATCACTGCATTGTCGGTGATCGTTAACATTCCTACTTATTTTATTGCAGGTTATGTGACCGATCAGGGACTGGTTTTATTTCTTAAATATTTCTCACTGGTATCTGTAATAACTTTGCCACACTTTATGGCCAACTGTATAGTTCAGGCAGAAAAGGGATTCGGTAAATTGATATGGTTTAAAATCATGACGCAGGGCTCTTTTGCACTGATGATTTTCCTGCTGGCTATTTTTGACAGGATCACCCTTACTTCAGTACTCCTGGCTTATGCCATGTCAAATTTGTTGACCAGTGTTATCGTCATGTTCTTAAAATGGACGATGATTTTCTCCATGAAATATGCTGAACGGGAGACCATTAAAGAGCTTTTTCATTTTGGAAAATACAGTATGGGCACGAATATCGGGTCCAATTTGTTTAACGTAACCAACACATTTGCCATCAATTTCTTTATAGGGCCGGCAGCTTTGGCTATTTTCAATTTGGGGAATAAATTCATGCAGGTTATTGAGATCCCCATGTTGAGTTTTGCCTCAACAGCCACGCCTATTATGGCTATGCACTATAATAGAGGCGAGCATGAAGAGATGATGTATCAATTGAAAAAGGTGATTGGTATGATGACTGTTGTCCTTTTGCCATTTACCATATTGACCCTGTTCTTTGCGGAGCCACTAATTGCATTATTGGGTGGTAGTGCCAACGCGCACAATGAAGCGCCCAATTTGTTTCGCATGTTTATGGTATTTGGATTACTGTACCCGGCAGATCGTTTTTTTGCTCTTGCCCTTGATGTTATCCATCAGCCCAAGATTAATTTCTATAAGATCATTGTAATGTTAATTGTATATGTTGCCGCAATTGTTATCGGAGTCTGGATACATCGTTCCATTTATTCAATTGCTATAGCGGGCATATTTCCTACCATAGTAGCCATTATCATTACCTACAAACCATTGAATAAATATTACAAGTTTAGCTTTTGGAAGATGTATGAAATTGGCTATAAAGAGGTAATCATATTTATGAAACAATTAAACATCCAATTTTTGAAATCATAGTAATATTTTCTCATCTTAATTTTCTCCCACAAATTCTATGCTTTTTAATTCCATTGACTTTGTCTTCTTTTTTATTATTGTAACAACCGGCTATTTTTTGTTACCACAAAAATACAGATGGATATTGCTGCTTGCGGCAAGCTGTTATTTTTACATGGCATTTGTTCCTGTATATATTCTGATACTGGGATTTACCATCGTCATAGATTATTTTGCTGGTATTTATATTGAGAAAACAGAAGGAAAGAACAGGAAACTGCTACTGATATGCAGCCTGATTGCCAATATCGGTGTACTTGTTGTATTTAAATATTATAACTTTTTGAATGAAAGCTTTGGATATGTATTAAATGATATGGGGTATAAAAATCCTATTCCTTATCTGAGTATATTGCTACCCATTGGTTTATCTTTCCACACTTTTCAGGCAATGAGTTATACCATCGAGGTATACAGGGGGAATCAGAAAGCAGAGAAACATTTTGGAATTTACAGTCTCTACGTAATGTTTTACCCCCAGCTGGTAGCTGGTCCGATAGAGCGCCCTCAAAACATTCTGCACCAGATGCATGAAGAGCATAAATTCGACTATGCGAGGGTCGTGTCCGGATTGCAACTGATGCTCTGGGGATTCTTTAAAAAGCTGGTTGTAGCCGATCGTTTGTCCATTTATGTCAATTCAGTATACAGCCATCCAGACCTGCACAATGGTTCTTCGGTAGCAATCGCTTCCTTTTTCTTTGCAGTTCAGATTTATTGTGACTTCTCCGGTTACTCAGATATGGCTATCGGCTGTGCCAGGGTAATGGGCTTTGACCTGATGATTAATTTCAGACGTCCTTATTTTGCAAAATCAATCAGTGAGTTCTGGGGACGCTGGCATATCTCATTATCAACCTGGTTCAGGGATTACCTGTATATCCCATTAGGCGGAAACAGAGTTGCAAGGTACCGGGTTTACCTTAACCTTATGGTGGTATTTATCGTCAGTGGTATCTGGCATGGTGCTAATTATACTTTTATAGTATGGGGTATACTTCATGGATTTTATACCCTGTCCGGAACTATCTTCAAGCCTTACGGTCAGCAATTAGCTGAATCCTCAGGAATAAATCAGAAGGTGTTAAATGTGTTTAATATCCTGTTTAACCTGCTTATTGTCACCTTTGCATGGATCTTTTTCAGGGCTGCTACCATAGGAGATGCATTCAGTCTGATAAGGAACTTAAAGTCGATTGGTGCTGCACCATTTACGGGTGATGGGATCAGTAATATGGCCCATTGTATATTGGCGATTTTGCTTTTGTTTATCATTGAATACAAAATGGAGTACCTGTCCGAAAAGTTTAATCTGATCACAGACAACCGTATTTGGGTAAGATGGGGATCAACGATTGCTTTCCTGTTTATAATATTGTTATTTGGGGTGTTCAGTGGTGGTCAGTTTATTTATTTTCAGTTTTAATTTATGTCGCAGGTATCTAAATTCCTCAGGAATCTTTTATTCTTTCTGATTATAGTTGTAATCGTTGACAGCTTACTGGGCTATAGCCTTCAGACTATCTATTTCAGTCAGAAAAAGGGTCAATTCGCCCAAACGACATATTCTGTTGACAGCACCCATCAGGATGTGCTGATCTTTGGCAGTTCCAGAGCGGTCAGGCATTATTCCCCTTCAATAATTTCAAAAGCACTCCATCTTTCCTGCTACAATGTAGGCCGTGACGGGCAGATGATTCCATACTATGCCGCGCTGCAGGAAACAATTTTTAAACGCTATAAGCCCAAACTGGTTATCCTTGATATCAATCCATGGGAACTTTCGCCAGGAGAGGAGAAGTACGAGAAGCTATCGATCCTGTTTCCTTATTGCAGGCAGCATCCTGAATTAACCAGCTATATGTCAAACAGCAGCAGCCCCTGGGAAAAGTATAAGTTATTGTCGAGAACTTATCCCTATAATTCCAGTCTGTTCATTCTCGGGTACAATACAATATTTGCCGGTAAAGTTCAGGAAGATGACAACGGTTATGTACCATTACCGGGACAAATGAGCCAGGCAGCTTTAAATGACTATAATGAAAGGGTAAAAAACAGTTCAGAGAACGAGGGTGATGAAAGTACTGTTATTGATGAGAGAGCTTTGGCTTACTATGAGCAGTTTTTGCGGAATACAGATAAAGCTAACATTAAAACTTATGTAGTAATTTCCCCGATGCCTTTGAAGCAGGCTACGAATTATAACATACGCAAATTTATGCAGGTAGCATCTAAATTCAGGAATGTAACATTTCTTAATTATTCTATAGATCCTAAGTACAATTACCAATACGCTAAATTTGCTGATATCTTCCATCTCAACAAACAGGGATCAGAAGAATTTACAAACGATCTGATACAGCAGATTAAATAAGTTCTGTTCCTTATAAGCCTACAGATGTACCCTGATAAAGGGTATATCTGTAGGCTTATGATATAGCATTTTGAGAACAGTGGAATATCAGCGACCATAGGTATATGTTTTGTTCGGTACATTACCTCTATTATTCTAAAAGGATGTCGTTATCTCAGAAAAGGAGCTTATCCTAACTTTGTAGATGAATACACTTTGGGCACCGAATCTCACATTCATTCCAGACTTCAGATAAGCTTTATGTTGTAA
>Ga0308163_10000711_pt1 | contig 48475 bp, 41 predicted proteins | sample PhyTR1_FD_201037 | JGI IMG/M metagenome (GOLD analysis project Ga0308163, IMG submission 201037) | Phyllosphere microbial communities from UC Gill Tract Community Farm, Albany, California, United States - DLSLT.R1 | ecosystem: Host-associated > Plants > Phyllosphere > Unclassified | place: USA... | reverse complement strand
ACACGTTCGCCTTCGGGCGGCGCTTGTCGATGATCGCCAGGTCGCAGCCGAGGCGCTTGGCCAGCGCACGGGCGCGCACCACGCCGCCGACGTCCGGCGACACGACCAGCAGGTCGTCGTAGTTCTTGCGCTGCAGGTCGCCCAGCAGCAGCGGCGATGCGTAGATGTTGTCGACCGGGATGTCGAAGAAGCCCTGGATCTGGTCGGCGTGCAGGTCCATGATCAGGACGCGCTCGACGCCGGCTTCTTCCAGCATGTTGGCGACGACTTTGGCCGAGATCGCGACGCGCGCCGAGCGCGGGCGGCGGTCCTGGCGGGCATAGCCGAAGTAAGGAATGGCGGCGGTGATGCGGCCAGCCGAGGCGCGCTTGAGAGCGTCGACCATCAGCATGATTTCCATCAGGCTGTCATTGGTGGGAGCGCAAGTCGACTGCAGGACGAAGACGTCCTTGCCGCGAACGTTTTCGTTGATCTCGACCATGACTTCGCCGTCGGAGAACTTGGAAACGACCGCTTTGCCGAGAGGAATACCGAGGCTTTTAGCGACCCCTTCTGCTAGCGCCGGATTGGCATTGCCGGTAAAAACCATCAGGTTTTCGTAAGCCATGGGAGTCCCAGAGATGTAAGCGTTGAAAGAAACCTTGGGCCGCTCACCGAGAGGGATAAAGCGACACTACAAAAAAAATGGGCCGCTCGAGGCGGCTCCACTTTAGATTTGCCTGCTGGAGCACGAGTCATCGACAGTCCAGGCAAAGAAACTTTGGCAGGGGAACAAGGATTCGAACCTTGGTATGCCGGAATCAAAATCCGGTGCCTTAACCAGCTTGGCGATTCCCCTACGCTGAAACTTTACTTCCTTATCGCTACCGCAACTTTATGTCGCTGCTGCATCGACAGGCAAGATTTTATTCTACAACTCGTTGATTTGCAAGAGCGATTTCATCGGATGTTTCGTTAGCGACTTTGCTTTCCATGCTTTCCACTTTGCCGGCACTTGCTTCAGTACCTGCTCGGCTTCCTGCTCTGTGGAAAACGCGCTGAACACACACGCTCCGGAGCCAGTCATCCTGGCCGCTCCGTAACCGCTCAACCATTCGATCGCCTCTGCTACCGGCGGGAACAATCTTGCTGCCACGTCTTGCAAATCATTTTTCCCGAAGCCAATCAAAGCGCTTTGCTCATCATGTCGTCTGGAAAAGTCCGATATTATGATGGGCTTCGTGTTTCTTGTCAAATCCTGCGAAGTAAAAATTGCAGCGGTCGGTACGGACACCCCCGGCTCGACCACGACGTACCAGCAATCCGGCCCGTCCACCGCCTGCAGCGCCTCCCCCACCCCTTCCGCGAACGCGGTCTCGCCGAACAGGAAAAACGGGATGTCGGCACCCAGCGGCAAGCCCAGCGCGATCAGTTCCGGCGTCGACAAGCCTGCCTTCCATAAATGGTTGGCCGCCATCAGTGCGGTGGCCGCGTCCGAGGAACCGCCGCCCAGGCCGCCGCCCATGGGCAGGCGTTTCTCGATGGCGACGTCGATGCCGGGCGGCAGGCGGCCATGGCGGCGCTGGTAGTCCGTCTGCAGCGCGCGCAGCGCACGCACGATCAGATCCTGCTCTTCCGGCACGCCGGGCACCTCGGTGGTACGCACGATACGCTCGTCGCCGCGCAGGTCGAAGTGCAGCGTGTCGCCGTGGTCGATCAGCTGGAACACCGATTGCAGCAGGTGGTAGCCGTCGGAACGGCGCCCCGTGACGTGCAGGAACAGGTTCAGTTTGGCGGGGGCCGGGCAGTCATGCAGCGAAACCGATGCCATCTCAGCCTGCCGGGGAAATCGAGATCGTGAGCTGCAGTTCGCCGCTGTTGGCGGTCGCGCTGCGTTCGGCGCGGATGCGGCGAGGCATCGGCGTGGCCTTGTTGCTCTGCCATTCCGCGAAGCGCAGGCGCCAGCCGTCGCTGGTGAAGACTTCGTTGTTGGCCGGCGAGGCCGTGAAGCGCTGGCCCTTGGCGTCGGTCGCATAGCCCTGCATCCAGTCGCGCAGGCCGTCCACCGGCAGCGCGTAGCCCAGCGTCTGGGCCGTCAGGGAATCGATGTCCCTGGCAGTGCGCGGCACGCGGTCGGGTTGCGTCAGCGTGGCGGACTGCGGCGTGACCTGGATCGTGGCCAGCGTCTGGCCCAGCGGACCGGTGATCGTGATGTCGATGTTGCCCGGACGCTGGCTCCAGCTGTAGCGGGCCGAGTCGTTGCGATGCTGCCCGTCGCGCTCGTAGTTGACCGACAGCGAGCCGGTGAACTCGACGGTGTCGCGGTAGGGGGCGACCGGGACGTTGGCGTTCGGCAAGCTGGCGCCGCCGGTGGCGCAACCGGCCAGCACGGCTGCAAGGGTCAGGACAGGAACGAGGCGGAGGGAACGTCGGATCGGCATGGTCGGTTCAGGTAATCGAAAATAAAAGGCCGCGAAAATGAAAGGCCGGCGACGCGCGCCGGCCCATGAAATAGTGTTTCAGTACAGCCCACTCTATGAAAGATTATTTCACAGGATGACTTACAAGGAGGCGCGCAGACGGGTCAGCGTGCTTTTCAGCGCATCGTTCTTCGGATCCTTGGCCTTGGCTTCGCGCCACAGCTTGCGCGCATCTTCCTGTTTGCCATTCTTCCAGAGCACTTCACCCAGGTGGACGGCGATCTCCGGGTCGTTGCGCAGGGCGTAGGCTTTGCGCAGGTAGGATTCGGCTTCGGCCAGATTACCCATGCGATAGTTCACCCAGCCCATGCTGTCCATGATGAACGGATCGTTGGGCGCCATGCCGAGCGCCTTCTGGATCAGCTGGTGGGCTTCCTTCAGGCGCACGTTGCGCTCCGCCAGCGAATAGCCGAGCGCGTTGTAGGCGTGCTGGTTGTCCGGGCTCCTGGCGATCACCTGGCGCAGCGATTTTTCCATGACGTCGACCTTGCCCAGCTTTTCGGCCATCAGCGCGTAGTCGTACAGGAAGTCGGTATTGTCCGGGAAGCGCTTGGTGCCATCCTGCATCAGCTTGAAGGCATCCTGGTGCTTGCCGGCGTCGCGCAGCAGCTGGGCTTCGACCAGCACCACCTGGGCCTGCTCGGCCTTGTCGGTCGGCTGCAGCGTGCCCAGCATCTTGCGGGCGCCGGCCAGGTCGCCGCCCTTGGCCATCAGCTGGGCGCGGCGCAGGGCCACGCTGAGCTGGAGCTTGGGGTCGTCGCTGTCGAGACGGTCGAGCCAGTCGGTGGCGGCCTTCAGGTCGCCGCGTTCCTCGGCCAGCTGGGACAGGATCAGCAGCGCCTTGGCCGGATCGCGTTCGTCTTCCGGGCTCTTGTCCATGACGTCGACGAAGTGCGTGAAGTAGCCTTCGGCACCTTGCGAATCGTTCATCTGCATCGACAGCACGCCCAGCGCATACAGGGTGGTCGGGTTGTTCGGCTGGGCCTTGTCCAGCGTGAGGAATTCCTTGCGCGCGGCCTCGAACTGCTTGCTGTTGACCAGCAGGCGCGCATACGCGGTGCGCACTTCGCGCGCATCCGGATGGGCTGCCAGGAAGTCCTGCAGGATCTTGGTGCCCTGGGCTTCGTCATCGGTGACCTGGGCCAGCGTCAGGACGGCGATTTCCGAATCCGGCTTGATCTTCAGCGCTGCCTGCGCTTCGCGGATGGCGTCCTGCTTGGCGCCCTTGGCCAGCGCGGCCTGGGCCAGCACGACGTGGGTTTCCATCATGTTGCCGTAGGGTGCGACCAGGCGCTCGAGCATGGCGACGGCCGCTTCCTTGTCGCGCGCACGCAGCACCAGCTGTTGCATCTGGAACATGACCAGGCCGCGCGCGCCGGGCGTCGCTTCGGCCAGGCGCTGGGTCAGAAGTTTTTCTGCTTCGGCGAGGTTGTCGGACAGGATGACCAGCCCCAGATAGTACTGGTTGGCCTCATCGGACGTGGGCGCGTAGTCGCGCCACAAACGCACCGCGGCGAGCGCGTCGTCGGGCTGCTTGGCCGACAGCGCCATCTCGGCGGCACGCTTGGCCAGGCGCGGGTCCCTGGTCTGCTGCGCCAGGCTCATCATGGTGAGATAGGGACCTTGCCAGTCGCCGTTCTTGAAGGCCAGTTCGGCCTTCAGCAACTGCTGCATCATGGCACTGGTCATTTGCACGTTCGGCAGCTTGTCCTCACCCTGGGCCGGGTCCTGCGACGGCACCGGGTTGCCGGCGGCAGCTTCGGCGGCGGCCAGCGGCTGGTCCGGGGTCGCCGGTGCCTGCTGCTTGGGCGCCACAGCACAGGCGGACAGCAGAGCGGAGAGAGTTACAATGGCGAAAGCGTTTTTCAAGGCAAATCCCACATCAGAAAGATTGTCCGATTCTACGCCGAACCCCCGCCGCGCGTACGCGACCGCAACACGTTTTTACATTCCTGTCATCTTTTATCCGCCTCATGCCTGAACTCCCGGAAGTCGAAGTCACCCGGCGCGGCGTCGCGCCCCATCTGGAAGACCGTGTCGTCGAACAAGTGATCCTGCGCCGCGAAGGCTTGCGCTGGCCCTTCCCGCCCGATTTGCCCGCCTTGCTGACCGGGCGGCGCATCCTGTCGACCGGACGGCGCGGCAAATACCTGCTGATCCATTTCGAGCACGGCGTGCTGATCGTCCACCTCGGCATGTCCGGCCATTTGCGCGTGCTGCCCGAGGGCACCGAGCTGAAGAAGCACGACCATTTCGACCTGATCGTCAGCGGTGGGCCCGAAGGCCGGCGCGTGCTGCGCCTGCACGATCCGCGCCGCTTCGGCGCCGTGCTGTGGCATGCCCACGACGACGGTGAACTGGCGCAGCACATCCTGCTGCGCGGCCTCGGCGTGGAACCGCTGAACGACGGCTTCGACGGCGCCCTGCTGCACCGCGCGACGCGCAACCGCAACGCGCCGATCAAGCAGGTGCTGCTGAGCGGCGACATCGTGGTCGGCGTCGGCAACATCTACGCCTGCGAAAGCCTGTTCCGTGCCGGCATCAACCCGAAGACGGCGGCCTCGCGCATCAGCCGCGCGCGCTACGACAAGCTGGCCGAAGCGATCCGCGAGATCCTGGCCGCCGCCATCGTGCAGGGCGGCAGCACGCTGCGTGACTTTATTGCTGTAAATGGACAATCTGGATATTTCCAGCAGACATATTTCGTCTATGATCGTGCAGGAGTGCCTTGCCGCAACTGTGCAACGCCGGTCCGCCAGATCAAGCAGGGCCAGCGTTCTACTTTCTACTGCGCCATTTGCCAGCGGTAAGGTCCAGAGAGAGCAGAACAGAGCAAGGATCATGCGAGATCTACAACAATATGGCGCCTGGCGCGAACGCGTCGCCGGGGCGCTGGAACAGTACCGTTCCTGGGTGCAGGCGGCCGAACTGCTGGACGCCGCCGCCGACCAGCGCCTGGCGCGCGCACTGGCGCGCGTGCACGACGACCGCCTGTCGGTCGCCTTCGTGGCCGAGTTCTCGCGCGGGAAGTCGGAGCTGATCAACGCCATCTTCTTCGCGGATTACGGCCAGCGCATCGTGCCGTCCAGCCCGGGCCGCACCACCATGTGCCCGACCGAGCTGGCCTGGGACCCTGCCCTGCCGCCGTGCATCCGCCTGCTGCCGATCGCCACCCGCGCCGCCCATCTCGCCATCGGCGATTACCGCGACGACCCCGCCGCCTGGACCGTGCTGCCGCTCGACCTCGATGCGCCCGAGCGCATGATCGACACCTTCAAGCAGGTCAGCCTGACGCGCCGGGTGAGCCAGGAGGAAGCGGCCGCTCTCGGCCTGTACGACGCCGACGATCCCGACCTGGCGGGCACGGTCGGGGACGACGGCCTGGTCGAGATTCCGCAATGGCGCCACGCGCTGATCAACTTCCCGCATCCGCTGCTGAAACAGGGCCTGGTGATTCTCGACACGCCAGGCCTGAACGCCATCGGCACCGAGCCGGAGCTGACCCTGAACCTGATCCCGAATGCGCACGCGGTGCTGTTCGTGCTGGGCGCCGAGACCGGCGTGACCCGGAGCGACATCGAGGTCTGGCGCACCCACATCGGCGCAGAATCGGGCAACCATGCGGGCCGCATCGTGGTGCTGAACAAGATCGACGCGATGTGGGACGAGCTGAAATCGCAGCAGGACAACGACGACGCCATTGCTCGCCAGCAGGCCGGCGTGGCCCAGCTGCTGGGCGTGCCGGCGGCGCAGGTGTTTCCGGTCTCGGCCCAGAAAGCCCTGGTCGGCAAGATCAACGGCGACATGGCGCTGTTCGAAAAAAGCCGCCTCGGCCAGCTCGAATCGGCGCTGTTCAATGAACTGGTGCCGGCGCGCCAGGACATCCTGCGCAGCGGTCTGCGCCAGGACATCGACCTGCTGCTGGCCGGCCAGCAGGCGCTGCTCGGCACGCGCATCCGCGACATGGTCGAGCAGAAGCAGGAACTGGAAAGCCTGCGCGGCAAGAACCAGGGCGTGATCGCGCACATGATGCGCCGCGTCGAGATGGAAAAGAAGGAATTCGACGCCAGCCTGTTCAAGCTGCAGGGCACGCGCGCGGTGTTCACCACGCTGTCGACGGAGCTGTACAGCAGCATCGGCATGGACGTGGTGCAGCGCCAGGTGGACGACGTGCGCAGCGCGATGCAGGCGGCGCGCTTCGGTACCGGCACGCGCGCCCCGGTGCGCGTCTTCTTCGACGCCGCGCGCGCCAACCTGGACGCCTCCAGCGCCAAGATCGGCGAGATCAACACCATGATGGATTCGATGTACCGCCGCTTCTCGGCCGAGCACGGCCTGACGCTGGCAGTGCCGATGCGGCTGTCGCTGGCGCGCTACCGCGACGAGATTGACGCCATCGAAGCTATCTACCTCAAGCAGTTCGGTACGGCGACCCTGCTCATCACCAGCCGCGGCACGCTGCTCGAGCGCTTCTTCGACTCGATCGCCTCGCGGGTGAAACACAGCTTCCGCGCGGCGAATGCCGACGTCGAAGCCTGGCTGAAGGTGATCATGGCGCCGCTGGAAGCGCAGATCCGCCAGCACCGCGAGCAGCTGCGCGGCCGCCAGGCCTCGATCCAGCGCATCCACGATGCCACCGAAAGCCTGGAACAGAAAATCGCCGCCTTCGCGGCGGCCCAGCAGGACCTCGAAAAAGTGAAGGGCCGGCTGACCGGCCTGTCCGGCGCCGTGCTGCGCGCGCTCGAGGCCGACCTGCCCGACATGGAAACTGCATGAAACGATTGACCGAATTCGATGTGACCGCGCTGGAAGACCCGAGCTTTTCGCGTGCCGTGATCGACTGGCAGCAGCAGCACGGCCGCCACGCCCTGCCCTGGCAGAACACGCGCGACGCCTACCGGATCTGGCTGTCCGAGATCATGCTGCAGCAGACCCAGGTGGCCGCGGTGCTGGGCTATTACGCGCGCTTCCTGGAGCGCTTCCCGAGCGTCGCCGCGCTGGCCGAGGCGCCGCTGGACGACGTGATGGCGCACTGGAGCGGCCTCGGTTACTACACCCGCGCGCGCAACCTGCACGCCTGCGCCAAGCGCGTGGTCGAGCAGTACGGCGGCACGTTCCCGTCCGACCCGGCGCTGCTGGCCGAGCTGCCCGGCATCGGCCGCTCGACTGCCGCCGCCATTTCCGCCTTCTCCAGCGGCACCCGCGCCGCGATTTTGGACGGCAACGTCAAGCGGGTGTTCGCGCGCGTGTTCGGCATCGACCAGTACCCGGGCATCAAGCCGGTGGAAGACGCACTGTGGCGCCGCGCCGAAGCCCTGACCCCGAGCGATGGCGGCATCGAAGCCTATACCCAGGGCCTGATGGACCTGGGCGCGACGCTGTGCACGCGTTCGCGCCCCGACTGCGCACGCTGCCCGCTGCAGGAGCGCTGCGTGGCCTACGCCACCGGCCGCACCGCGGAACTGCCGGTGCGCAAACCGAAGAAGGACACGCCGGAAAAGCGCGCGCTGATGCTGGCCGTGGTCGACCGCGGCCAGGTGCTTCTGCAGCAGCGCCCGGCATCGGGCATCTGGGGCGGCCTGCTGTCGCTGCCGGAGTTCGACGGCCATGTGGACGTGGATGAAGCCGAGGCGGCGGACGTGGCCGTGCTGGCCGGGGCGGCCGGGGAATTCGGCGACGTCGCCGAGGTCGAGCCGCTGCTGCCGCTGGTGCACGGCTTTACCCATTACAAGCTGCATATCCAGCCGTACCGGGTGGGGTTGTCGGGCCGTAGCGAGACGCCGGCCGGGCACGTGTGGTGGGACCTGGCGGCGATCGGGGAGGCGCCGTTGCCGGCGCCGGTCAAGAAGTTGCTGGGGCAGCTGGGCCAGCCGACCCTGTTCGGCTGAGCGGGCCTTCCATGGCGCGCGCCGAACGGCTGCTGGCCCTGCTGCAAGCCTTGCGCCGCCACCGCTTCCCGGTCACCGGCGACGCGCTGGCGGCCGAACTCGCCATCAGCCTGCGCACGCTGTACCGCGACATCGCCGCCCTGCGCGGCCAGGGCGCGCGCATCGAGGGCGAACCGGGCCTGGGCTATGTCCTGAAGCCGGGCTTCCTGTTGCCGCCCTTGATGTTCACCCAGGACGAGATCGAGGCGCTGGTGCTCGGCGGACGCTGGGTCGCGCAGCACGGCGACGCGCGGCTCGGCCAGGCGGCACGCGACGCCGTCGACAAGATCGCCGCGGTGCTGCCGGACGGGCCCAGGCGCGCGCTCGACGGCACCGGCCTGCTGGTCGCGCCCGTGCTCGATGCCGGGCCGGCCGGGCCGGACATGGCGCTGCTGCGCGCCGCCATGCGCGACGAATGCAAGCTGGTGCTGGCCTACCGCGACGCCGCCGGCACTGCTTCCGAGCGCATCGTGTGGCCGGTGGCCATCGGCTTCTCCGAAAAGGTGCGCATGCTGGTCGGCTGGTGCGAGTTGCGCCAGGCTTTCCGCCACTTCCGGCTCGACCGCATTGCCGCCGTGGAGACGACCGGCGAGCGCTATCCGCGTCAGCGGCGGGCACTGCTGCAGGAGTGGCGGGTCAGCGAGGGTATTGCGGCGCAATGACGGCGCTCGAAATCCGTCGGGCGTGCCGGACTGCTGACAGAATCTGACACTCCCCCGCCCTACACTGGCCGCTCTGACAACCACTGAAGGAGCAGTCCATGCAACCCGATTACACCATTCTCTACGTCGACCAGCCCGAAGCCAGCGCCCGCCTGTATGCCGGCCTGCTGGGCAAACCGGCGATCGAAGCCGGCCCGGGCTTCGTGCTGTTCGCCTTCGACAACGGCCGCATCCTGGGCCTGTGGGCAAGGAGCAGCGTCAAGCCGGCGCCCACCGCACCGGACGCCGGCGCGAACAACGAACTGGCTTTCCGGCTGGAGAGCATGGCCGAAGTCGATGCCACGCATACCGACTGGCGCGAGCGCGGGCTGGTTATCCTGCAGGCACCCGTGGAGGTGGATTTCGGCTACACCTTCCTGGCGGCAGATCCGGATGGCCACCGGCTGCGCGTGTTCGCACGCAGCGAGTGACTTACAGCTCGTCCAGCGAAAAAATCCGCTTGTGCTCGCGGATCGCATAGCGGTCCGTCATCCCCGCGATATAGTCCGCGATCTTGCGCGCCTGCTTGTGCGTGTCCCCGGACGCCACCTGGTAATCGAACGGCAGCAGCACCGGGTCTGTCATGAAGGCCTCGAACAGCTCGCGCACGATGCGGCTCGCCTTGACGCGCATGCGGTTCACCTTGTAATGCCGGTACAGGTTCGCGTACAGGAAGCGTTTCAGCGCGGTGGTCTCGGCGCGCATGGTCGCCGAAAAACGGATCAGCGGCGGCGCCTGGCGCACGTCGTCGATGCTCTGCGGATCGGCTTCCTTGATCAGCCGGCACGACTCCTCCACCAGGTCGGCCGTCATCGCCGTGATCATCAGGCGGATCGTCTCGTACAGCTCGCGCCGGCCCGGCAGGCCCGGATACTGCTGCACCACCTGCCGGTGCAGGCGCGCGAACAGGTCGACCTCCTCCATCTGCTTCATGGTGAGCAGGCCGGAGCGCAGGCCGTCGTCGATGTCGTGGTTGTTGTAGGCGATTTCGTCGGCCAGGTTGGTCAGCTGGGCTTCCAGGCTCGGCTGGGTCTTGTCGAGGAAGCGCTGGCCCAGGTCGCCCAGCTGGCGCGCATTGGTCAGCGAGCAGTGCTTCAGGATGCCTTCGCGCGTCTCGAAGGTCAGGTTCAGGCCGTCGAAGGCGCCGTAGTGCTCTTCGAGGTGATCGACCACGCGCAGGCTTTGCAGGTTGTGCTCGAAGCCGCCGTATTCCTTCATGCATTCGTTCAGCACATCCTGGCCGACGTGGCCGAAGGGCGTGTGGCCGAGATCGTGCGACAGCGCGGTGGCTTCGACCAGGTCTTCGTTCAGGCGCAGGCTGCGCGCCAGCGTGCGCGCGATCTGCGCGACTTCGATCGAGTGCGTCAGGCGGGTGCGGAACAGGTCGCCCTCGTGGTTCAGGAAGACCTGGGTTTTATATTCCAGCCGGCGGAAGGCGGTCGAATGGATGATGCGGTCGCGGTCGCGCTGGAACTCGCTGCGCGAGCCGGCCGGCGGTTCGGCGTGGCGACGCCCACGGCTCCGGGACGAATGCGCCGCATACGGGGCCAGGTGGGCGTCGAAGTCGATCATCGCGTGTTCCCCGCCACCGATGCCGCCAGGGTCGCCTCCAGCTGCGCGCGCGGGGCGCCGGCGATGCTCGGGCTGCCCAGCGGCTTGAGCAGGATGAACTTGATCGCCCCGCCCTCGTTCTTCTTGTCGACTTCCATCAGCTCGATCCAGCGTTCGACGCCGAGGTCCGGCGCCACCGTCGGCAGGCGCGCCGCCTGCGTCAATGCGCGCAGGCGGTCGACGCTGGCCTGGTCGATCAGGCCCAGGCGGTGCGACAGGTCGGCCGCCATCACCATGCCGCAGCCGACCGCCTCGCCGTGCAGCCATTCGCCGTAGCCCAGGCCGTTCTCGATTGCGTGGCCGAAGGTGTGGCCGAAGTTCAGCACGGCGCGCAGGCCGCCTTCGCGTTCGTCGCGCTTGACCACGTCGGCCTTGATTTCGCAGGAGCGCAGGATCGCGTGCGCCAGCGCGTCGTGGTCGCGCGCGACCAGCTTGCCGATGTTGTGCTCGATCCAGTCGAAGAAGCCGGCGTCGAGGATGGCGCCGTGCTTGATGACTTCGGCCAGGCCGGCCGACAGTTCGCGGTCGGGCAGGGTGTCCAGCGTCGCGGTGTCGGCGATCACGGCGCGCGGCTGGTAGAAGGCGCCGATCATGTTTTTACCGAGGGGGTGGTTGATGCCGGTCTTGCCGCCCACCGAGGAATCGACCTGGGCCAGCAGCGTGGTCGGGATCTGCACGAAGGGCACGCCGCGCATGTAGCTGGCGGCCGCATAGCCGGTCAGGTCGCCGATCACGCCGCCGCCCAGCGCCACCAGCGTGGTCTTGCGGTCGCACTTGTTGGCCAGCAGCGCGTCGAACACCAGGTTCAGGCTCTGCCAGTTTTTATATTCTTCGCCGTCCGGCAGGATGATCGGTACCACTTCGCGCCCGGCGGCGCGCAGCGGGGCCGCGACCTTCTCCAGGTACAGCGGGGCCACGGTGGTGTTGGTGACGATCGCCACCTTGCCGCTGCCGGAAATATGCCGGGTCAGCAGCGCGCCGTCGTCGAGCAGTCCGCGTCCGATCACGATCGGGTAGCTGCGGTCGCCGAGTTCGACGTCGAGGGAAATGCATGCCTGTTCATTCATGGTTCTTGCCTTGCGCGCGCGCGCCGTTTCCAGCTGCGCGATCTGGTCGATGATGGTCTGGACCATCGATTGTACGTTAGGCCGGCCGGTATCGATGACCAGGTCGGCAATCTCGCGGTACAGGGGCTCGCGCTGGGCGGTCAGGTCTTCCAGCTTCTTGCGCGGATCGGCGATCTGCAGCAGCGGGCGGTTCTTGTCGTGCGCGGTGCGCTGCAGGATGCTGCCGACGCTGGCGCGCAGGTAGACCACGGTGCCGCGTTCGGCCAGCAGCGCGCGGCTGGCCGGGTTGAGCACGGCGCCGCCGCCGGTGGCCAGCACGATGCCGCGCTGGGCGGTCAGTTCGCGGATCACGTCGGCTTCGCGCCGGCGGAAGCTGGGCTCGCCCTCGATCTCGAAGATCCACGGGATCGAGGCGCCGGTGCGCGCTTCGATCTCGTGGTCGGAATCGATGAAGGCCATGTCCAGGCGCCGCGCCAGCAGGCGACCGATGGTGGTCTTGCCGGCACCCATCAAGCCGACAAGGAAGATGTTGTTATTCTTGCAGTCAGGCACTATTTTGTTCGCTCAAAAACACAGACGGCCAGGATAACCTGGCCGACGTATCATTTGTTTAACTGTATCCGGGCGCCCCGCGCGGGGCGCCCGTCCATTTTACGGGCAAGTAAACGCCAGTTTAAACGGAATATTGGTTGCCAGACCGGATGGCGTGGTCACCGTGACGTTGAAAGTGGACGTCTTGGCCACGCACGGGGTGACGCCGGCACTGCCGCTCGAGATGCTGAAGAAGTGCGTGGTGCCCTGCGCGCCGCTGACCGTGGCGCCGGTCGGATCGTCGGCGGTGGCGGTGTGCGGCGGGGTGCTCAGCACGGTTGCCGGCATCGGTGCCGCCGCGGCGCCGTTCAGCATGCCGGTGACCGCGACCGTGGAACCGGCCGGCATCGGGTTGTTGTTCACGTCGTTGAACTGCAGCCGGAACGACCTGGCGGCATTCACGCTGACCGAGCCCAGGTCGACTTCGCCCGACAGCGGGGTGCTGCTGCCGTCCATGTACACGTACTTGACCTCGCTGCCGCTGAAGAAGATCGCGGTGCGGGCGTACAGGGTGTTGGTGCCGTCGGTCGTGCTGGCGCAGATCGTGGCCAGGCCGGTACGGGTGCTGTCCGCGGCGGCGGCATTGCACGGCGTCGCCGGGGTGCCGGCTGCCGGAACGCGCGGGTTCTGCGCCCGGAAGTCGACCGTGCAGCCGCCGTTGACGGTGGTGCAGCCGCCCTTGTCGGACGAGCCGACCGCGCCCATGTTGGTCTGGAACACGACCGGGGTGCCGTCCGGCACCGGGTTGCCGGAGGTGTCAGCCAGCAGCACCTGCAGCGTGGTGGCCGGCGTCGACGGCGTGCTGTCGCGGCTCCAGCCTTCGATGTTGAACGACCCGGTGCTCAGCGAGAACGCGCGCTGCACCGGCAGGCCGGTGGTGACCACGATCGAGTCGGACAGGGTCGAGATGTCGGCGCCGCCGTTGGTGGCGGTGCCCGGCAGGGTCGCCTGCACCCGGAACGAGGTCGGCTCCTTGCCCGAGTTGACGGTGGTGACCACGGTGCCGCTGGCATCGGTGGTGTCGCTGGTCTTGTTGATCTTGATGGACGACGAGCTGGTCGTGAAGTTCACGGTCTTGTTGGCCAGCGGGTTGCCGAACGAGTCGACCACCTTGAAGGTCAGGGTCGCGGTCTCGGTACGGCCGTTGCCGCCCTGGCCCTGGATCACGATCGACTGGTTGGTCGGTGCGGCGCTGACGAACTGCACCGAGGCGGCAGCCGGCGGCGCGATCGTCAGGGTGGTGCCGGCCGACTTGGCGACGCTGTCGGACGAGACGGTGATGATGTCGTTGTTGGCGCAGCCCTTGTCGCGGTACACGGTCTGGGCGGTGCCCTTGTTGGTGGCGACGGTGGCCGACACGGTCGCCTTGCCGTCGGTGATGCAGGCCGAGCTGAAGGTCACGTTGACCTGCTGGTCGGTGTACTTGGCGGCGCCGGACAGCACGTCGACCGACAGCACGGTCGAGCCATAGGCCTGCAGGCTGGCCGGATTGGCCGACAGCGTGCCGAACGACAGCGCAGTGGCGCCGACCGAATAGTTCGAGGTGCCGGTGACTGCGGTGCCGGCCACGCTGGTGCTGGCGGTGACCGTGCCGGCGCCGCCGGCGGCCAGGCTGGCCGCGCGCATGGTCACGCTGGCCACGCCGTTGGCGTCGGTCAGGGCGGTGCCGGCGCTCGGCGAGAAGGTGGCCAGGGTGGCATCGGTGGAAAAGGTGACGATCGCGTTCGGCACCGGCTTCTTGTCCGCGCCCAGCACGGTCGCCTTGACCGTCAGCGGGGCGGCGGCGCTCAGGGCCACGGTGCTGGCACCGGCGGCATTGCTGAAGCCCAGGGTGACGGTCGGGCTGGCGGGGACGGTGGTGCCGCCGCTGCCGGTGCCGCCGGTGCCGGTACTGCCGCTGCCCGAGCCGCCGATGGGCGCGCCCGGGCTGCCGCCGCCACCGCCGCAGGCGGAAAGCAGCAGCGCGGCCAGCAGGGCAGCCACGCGAACGCCATGCACGCCGGAACGGCCTGCGCTTTGATTGTCGAAGTTTTTCATCTCAGTCATTGTTGTTGGTTGTTCTCTCTCGAAGCGCTGCGCCGTCCCCGGCATCAACGCCCTCCCTGCACCCGCTCGGCCACGATGCGCGGCGTGATGAAGACCAGGAGCTCGGTCTTGGTGGTCGCGCGCGAGTTCGACTTGAACAGGTTGCCCACGACGGGGATGTTGCCCAGCACCGGTACCTGGGTCGTGTCGTTGGTCTCGCTCTGCTGGTAGATACCGCCCAGCACCACGGTGCCGCCGTTTTCCACCATGACCTTGGTCTTCACGTGCTGGGTGTTGATCGCCGGGCCCGCGGTGGTGTTCTCGCCGCGCGAATCCTTGGCGACGTCCACTTCCAGCACCACGTTGCCGTCCGGGGTCACCTGCGGCGTGACTTCCAGGCGCAGGCTGGCCTTGCGGAAGGCGATCGAGGTGGCGCCGCTGCTGGTGGCCTGCTGGTACGGCAGTTCGACGCCCTGCTCGATGATGGCGGCGACGTTGTCTTCGGTGACCACGCGCGGGCTGGAGATGATCTTGCCCTTGCCGTCGGCTTCCAGCGCCGACAGTTCCAGGTTCAGGAAGCGGTTGGCGGCCGAGGAGAACAGCGAGAACGCGATCGTGCTCGGGTTGGCGCCGTTGATGCCGGCCGCCGGCAGGTTGACCAGGGTGCTGTTGTCCAGGGTCGCGGCGGTGGCGGCGATCTGGCCGGTGGTCTCGGCCACGCCGGTCAGGTTGCCGCCGATCGCCACGCGCTGGTTGCCGCTGAGCTGGTAGCCGGAATCGCCGCCGCGGATGGTGCGCAGGTCGGAGAAACCGAGCTTGGCGCCGAGGTTGCGCGAGAAACCGTCGTTGGCTTCGACCAGGCGCGCCTCGACCAGCACCTGCTTGGTGGCGATGTCGACCTTCTGGATCAGCTTGCGGATGTCCTCGATCTTGGACGCGATGTCGGTCACGAACAGCTGGTTGGTGCGCGGGTCGATGATCGCGCTGCCGCGCTTGGACAGCACGCGGTTGGCCGAGTTGGCACCGCTGCCGGCGCCGGCCGCGTCCAGGCCGAACACGGCGCGGAAGGCTTCGGCCTTCTGGTAGTTCAGCTGGAAGATCTCGGAACGCAGCGGTTCCAGGTCGGAGATCTGGGCGCGCTGCTCGAGCTCGATCTTTTCCTTGGTCAGCAGTTCTTCCTTGGGCGCGATCCACAGCACGGTGCCGTTCTTGCGCATGTCCAGGCCCTTGGCCTGCAGCACCACGTCGAGCGCCTGGTCCCACGGCACGTCCTTCAGGCGCAGGGTCAGGCTGCCGCTGACGGAATCGCTGGTGATGATGTTCAGGCCCGAGATGTCGGCGATCGCCTGCAGCGCGGCGCGCACTTCCACGTTCTGGAAGTTGAACGACAGCTTTTCGCCGCGGTAGCCCTGGGCGTTGCTGCCGCCCGGGCGGTTCGGGTCTTCCTTGACCGGCTTGACGTCGATCACCAGCTGGGTGTCGCTCTGGTAGACGCTCTGCTCCCAGTTGCCCTGGGCGTCGATCGTCATGCGCACGTTCTCGCCCTGCGGCGTGGTGGTGATGCGCGACACCGGGGTGCCGAAGTCGGTCACGTCCAGGCGCCGGCGCAGCGACGGCGGCACGCCGGTCTTCAGGAAGTCGACCAGGATCTGGTTGCCGGCCTGGCGCACGTCGACCGCGACCTGGCCGTTGGGCAGGTCGACCACGACGCGCCCTTCGCCGTTGCTGCCGCGGCGGAAGTCGAGGTCGCGCAGGGTCTGCGATACCGGACCGGCGACCGCCCCCCCGGCCGGCACCGCAGTCGCGGGCGCCACGCCGCCCGAACTTTCCACGGTCACGATCACCGACTTGCCGTCGATCGCGGCGGCATAGTTCAGCGGGCGCTTCAGGTTCAGCACCAGGCGCGTGCGTTCGCCGGCCTGCACCACGTTCACGCCGCGCACGTCGCCCAGGTTGATGTCCTGGGCGCTCTTGCCGGTGGCGTTGGCGGTGGCGCCGAAATCGAGCGCGATGCGGGCCGGATTGGTGATCGAGAAACCGATCGGCAGCTTCTTCGGCACTTCTTTCATCGCCACGTTGATGACGACATTGGCGCCCTGCTGGTTGGCGCTGATCGACTGGATCGCGTTGTCCTGGGCGTACGCGGCGGCGCCGAACGTCAGGCTGCCCAGGAAGGCGCACACCATCACTTTAAAACGGGTCATTTTCCAGTCTCCTTGCTTTGCAGCTCCAGCTTCGCCATGCGCTCGACCCACTCGCCGGCGGCGTCCTGTACCACTTCACGGATATCGATGGCGTCGTCGCTCACGCGGGTGACGACGCCGAAATTCTGGCCCACGCGCTGGCCGGGACGGACCTGGTGCAGCGCGCTGTCGATCTGCAGCAGGGCATAGCGGGTGCCGCCCTTCTCGATCGTGCCGACCATGCGCATGGTATCCAGCGGGAAGGTCTCGAGGAGTTCGCGCGGACGCTGCAGGTCGGGCTGGTTCGGGTTGTTCGAGGTGGCCGCGGCCTTGGCCAGTTCGCCCAGCAGCTTGGTCTGGCTGAACGGGTCGACCGCGTCCTTGGCGCCGTAGGCGTAGGGGATGAAATCCTTGGGCTCGGGCAGCGGCTTGACGGCCGGGTGGGTCTCGCGCTCGACCTTGGCCATCCAGTCGCGCACCTCGCGCACGTCGCTGTCGCCGCAGCCGGCCAGCAGCGCGGCGCACAGGGCGCCCGCCGCGATGCGCACGCATCGGTTCACGTAATGGCTCATGTCGCGCTTCCCTTCTTGGCCTTCTTCGCCTTGCGTGCCTTGGCCTGGGCGTCGAGTTCGTCCTGGTCGAGGTAGCGGAAGGTCTTGGCGACCGCGTCGAGCGACAGCGTGCCTTCCTTCTGGGTGCTGAGCGACAGGTTGTTCAGGGTGACGATGCGCGACATCTTGGCCATGTCGGCCGCGAACTCGCCGATCTCGTGGTAGTTGCCGGTGACCTTGATGTCGATCGGCCGCTCGGCATAGTAATCCTTGAGCACTTCCAGGCCCGGCTTGAACAGCTCGAACTGCAGGCCGCGGCCGCTGCCGGCCTGGTTGATGTCGGACAGCAGCGCGTCCATGTCGGCCTTGCTCGGCAGCTGCTTCTCGAGGCGTTCGACGTAGCGGTTGACCTGCTGCTGCTGGGCTTCCAACGCCTCCAGGTTGATGGCCTGCGCCATCTTGGCCGTGTAGGCGCTGCGCAGCGTCTCTTCCTTCTGCGCCAGGGCGTCCTGTTCTTCGAACTGGCCGCTCCAGTACAGGAAGTAGCCGAGGGCGAGCACGCCCGCCATGACGGCGGCCGCGCACAACAGGCGCGGGGCCAGCGGCCACAGGCCGGGATGGCGTCCCTGCAAGCCCTCGAACTGGGCGTTCAGGTCGGCGAATGATTGTTTCAGGTCGATGTTCATGAGGTCGCTCCCGCCGCGGCGTTCAGCTTGGCGGCGGACGGTTTGCCGTTCTTGCCGTCGTCATCGTTCTCGCGGACGCGCTTGATCGCCACGCCGAGGGTGAATTCGACGACCTTGCGTCCGGTCTTGCTCTGGGCCAGCGGCACCGCCCGCACCTCGGTCAGGTCGGGGCGCTCCAGCCACGGCGAATTGCCGGACAAATTGCGCAGCAGTTCGGCCACGCGTTCCTGCGACTGGGCGTAGCCGTTCAGCAGCACCTTCTGGCCTTCCTGCTTGAAGGACTTCAGGTACACCCCGTCCGGCGTCTGGCGCACCAGTTCGTCGAGCAAATAGACCGGCTGGTTGCGGTCGCCCTGCAAGTCCTCGACCGCCTGCTGGCGCGCCTTCAGGGCCTCGATCTCCGACTTCAGGCTGGCGATCTTGCTGATCTTCTTGTCGAGTTCCGCGTTGGCGTTCTGCAGCGCCGTGTTGCGTTCGTTCTGGGTGGCGATGCGGCTGGCGTTGTAGGCGCCGATCATCAGCACCAGCGCCACGCCGGCCAGGCCGCCGAGCGCCAGCAGCGCCGCGAAGGCGGTCTGCTTCTGCTTGCGTTTGGCTTCCCGGTGGGGAAGCAGGTTAATCCGGATCATCAGCCAAACCTCCGCAGCGCCAGGCCGCAGGCGACCAGGTAGGCCGGCGCCTCGTTGCGCAATTGCTGTTCGCGCACCGACGGCCCCAGCTGCATGCCCTTGAACGGCGATACCACCGCGGTCGCGATGCGGGTGCGGGCGGCGATGATGTCGAGCAGGCCCGGCACCAGCGCGCAGCCGCCGGCCAGGTAGATCTGGTCGATGCGGGTGTAGGGCGTCGAGGTGAAGAAGAACTGGATCGCGCGCGTGACTTCGAGCGCGGCGTTTTCGAGGAACGGGGCCAGCAGGTCGGCCTTGTAGTTGTCCGGCAGGTCGCCCGCCTTCTTGCGCGCCTCGGCTTCCTCGAACGACAGGCCGTAGGCGCGTACGATGTCCTGGGTCAGCTGGATGCCGCCGAAGGGCTGCTCGCGCTCGTACACGGTATCGCCGTTCTGCAGCACCGAGATGTGGGTCGACTGGGCGCCGATCTGGAACAGCGCGACGATCTGCTCGGGGCCGGTGCCGGGCAGGTCCTCGGTGGCGCGGTGCACGGCGGCGCGCGCGGCATACGATTCGATGTCCATCACGGTGGCGCTCAAGCCGGCGGCCTCGGCGATCGCGACGCGGTCCTCGACCTTCTCGCGGCGCGCCGCGGCCAGCATCACTTCCATGTCCTCGACCGAGTTGGCGGCCGGGCCGATCACGTCGAAGTCGAGGCTTACCTCGTCCAGCGCAAACGGGATATACTGGCTCGCCTCCGACTCGACCTGGACTTCGAGCTGGTCTTCCGGCAGGCCGGCCGGCAGAATGATTTTCTTGGTGATGACGGCGGCCGGCGGCATGCCGAGCGCGACGTGGCGGATTTTGGTACCGCTCTTCTTCCAGACGCGCAGGACCGCATCCGATACGGATTCGATGTTTTCGATGTTACCGTCGACCACGGCGCCGCGCGGCAGCGGCTCGGAGGCATAGCGCTCCAGCCGCAGCACGCCCTTGCCGGCATCGGCCAACTCCACCAGGCGTACCCCGGACGTGCTGATGTCGAGCCCGACCAATGGCGGGCTGGTCTGTCCAAACAAGGAACCTAGACTGATCACGAGCGTACTCCCTCTTTGCTGCTGCTAATGCGTTCTGGTTGTAGAACGGCTGTTGAAAACCCCGGAGCCCGAGGTTGTCGATTGAACGCCCGCGAAGGGGAAATCATTGAAAAAACCGGCATGATGTGTGCCCAGATAAGGCACTGCATTAAATCGTAGCAATACTAGTGACCACAGACAAGAAATTTCTACACGGGAACACATGGGAGCGAAGCGGGAATACGACACTTGGTTTTTCACTGTGATAGATCAACATTGTCACCGTTTCCACACCTGTTGTGCTCTTGTCTAGCCGTGATTGCAGAACGTCACTGACTTATAATGAAACTGATCAACAAAGCGAACATTTCCTCCGCATGAAAGCATCCCAACACGGGGCGTCCGCTCCGCAGCCGTCCCCGCACAAGCACTCGCCCAAGCGCATCCTCCTGACCCTGCTGGCCGGCCTCGCCGGCCTGGCGCTGTGCGGCGTCTTGGTGGTGGTGTTCGCCCTGGCGATGGCTTACCCCAACCTGCCCGCGCTCGACACCCTGACCGACTACCGGCCCAAGATGCCGCTGCGGATCTTCACCGCCGATAACGTCCTGATCGGCGAATTCGGCGAAGAGCGCCGCACCCTGGTGCACTTCAAGGACATCCCGGACGTGATGAAGAAGGCGGTGCTGTCGATCGAGGACGACCGTTTCTACGAACACGGCGGCGTCGACTACTGGGGCATCCTGCGCGCGGCGCTGCACAACGCCACCGGCGGCGCGCGCCAGGGCGCGTCGACCATCACCCAGCAGGTGGCGCGCAACTTCTTCCTGTCGAGCGAGCAGACACTCAAGCGCAAGGCCTATGAAGCGCTGCTGGCCTGGAAGATCGAGAAGAACCTGACCAAGGACCAGATCCTCGAGGTCTACATGAACCAGATCTACCTGGGCCAGCGCGCGTTCGGTTTCTCGTCGGCGGCCCAGATCTATTTCGGCAAGAACCTGAAGGACATCACGGTGGCGGAAGCGGCGATGCTGGCCGGCCTGCCGAAGGCGCCCTCGGCCTACAACCCGGTGGTCAATCCGAAGCGCGCACGCATGCGCCAGCAGTACATCCTGCAGCGCATGCACGACCTGCGCTACATCACCGACGCCCAGTACGCGCAGGCCAAGGACGAAGAGCTGAAGATCAAGACCGACAGCACCGCCTTCGGCGTGCACGCCGAGTACGTGGCCGAGATGGCGCGCCAGCTGGTCTACGAACAGTTCAAGGAAGACACCTACACGCGCGGCCTGAACGTGTTCACCACCATCACCAAGGCCGACCAGGACGCCGCCTACCTGGCGCTGCGCCGCGGCGTGATGGAGTACGAGCGCCGCCATACCTACCGCGGCCCGGAAAAATACATCGAGATCCCGAAGGCCAAGAGCGAGGCCGACGAGGCGATCGAGGCCGAGCTGGCCGAACACCCGGATTCCGACGACATCGTCGCCGCCATCGTGCTGCAGGCCGCCCCGAGCGGCGTGACCGCGGTGCTGGCCTCGGGCGAGGAAATCCGGATCAGCGGTTCCGGCCTGGCCTTCGCCCAGGGCTGGCTGTCGCCCAAGGCGGCCGAGACCCGCCGCATCCGCCGCGGCGCGGTGATCCGCGTGAGCCAGGACGGCGGCTCGTCCTGGAACATCACCCAGTTGCCGGAAGTGGAATCGGCCTTCGTGGCGGTCGACCCGTCGGACGGCCAGATCCGCGCACTGGTCGGCGGCTTCGACTACAACCGCAGCAAGTTCAACCACGTGACCCAGGCCTGGCGCCAGCCGGGTTCCTCGTTCAAGCCCTTCATCTATTCGGCCTCGCTGGAACGCGGCTTCTCGCCGGCGACCCTGATCAACGACGCCCCGATCTCCTTCGACGCCGGCTCGACCGGCGGCCAGGCCTGGGAGCCGAAGAACTACGACGCCAAGTACGAAGGTCCGATGACCATGCGGCGCGGCCTGACCAAGTCGAAGAACATGATCTCGATCCGCATCCTGAACAAGATCGGCGCGCGCTACGGACAGGAATATGCGACCCGCTTCGGCTTCGACGCCGACAAGAACCCGCCCTACCTGACGCTGGCGCTGGGCGCGGGCGCGACCACGCCGCTGCAGATGTCGGGCGCCTACTCCGTGTTCGCCAACGGCGGCTACCGCATCAGCCCCTACCTGATCTCGAAGGTGACCGACGCCGACGGCAAGGTGCTGTCGGAAGCGCGTCCGGAACGCGCCGGCGTCGAAGCCAACCGCGTGATCGACGAGCGCAACGCCTTCCTGATGGACAGCATGCTGCGCGACGTGGCGCGCTACGGCACCGCCGCCAAGGCCCAGGCCACGCTCAAGCGCCCCGACATCGGCGGCAAGACCGGCACCACCAACGACTCGATGGATGCCTGGTTCGCCGGTTACACGCCGCACCTGGTCGGCATCGCCTGGATGGGCTACGACCAGCCGCGCAACCTGGGCAACAAGGAAACCGGCGGCGGCCTGGCGCTGCCGATCTGGATCGGCTTCATGACCAAGGCGCTGAAGGGCGTGCCGGTCGAGGAGCGCACCGTGCCGGCCGGCCTGGTGCAGTACGGCGACGAGTACTACTACGCCGAGAACCCGCCGGGCACCGGCGTGCAGTCGCTAGACGTCGGCACGCCGCCGCCGGCGGGCGAGCAGAAGACGCGCGACGCGGTGCGTAACGAGCTGTTCTAAATATTTGTAGGGTGGGCGCGGCCGGCGTAGGCACTGCGTGCCCACGTGGACGTTAGCGTCACGCCGGCTAAATATCGTAGGGTGGGCACCCCGTGCCCACGCGGAAGCCGGCGTGATACGAACGTCCGCGTGGGCACAGGGTGCCCACCCTACGCCAACGCGGCTCGGCCGATATCAGCCCAGCTTGACCGGCGCCCCGCCCTGCTGGGTGGCGAAATCCGACAGCGCGGTAAAGAATTCGGTGTCGTCGCGGGTGTTGCGCCATTCGTCGCCCACGCGCTTGTAGTGGAAGCCGCCGGCGCGCGCCGCGATCCACATCTCCTGCAGCGGGGCCTGGCTGTTGACGATGATTTTCGAACCGTTGTCGACGAACTCGATCTCGAGCACGTTGCCGTTGCGCTTGCATTCGACGTCGACGACGTCCTGCTCGAACAGGTTGTCGAACGCTTGTTCGATCCGGTTCAGGGTGGACTCTGCGAGGTCCAAAAATTCGGTTTCGGTCATGCTACACTCCAAGGTCTGCTAATCAAACCGTGATTCTAATCGTGAAGTCCTCATTTGCGCTGCCTATCGCTCTGGCGACGCTGTCGCTGCTGACCGCCTGCGGCCAGACCGGCCCGCTTTACATGCCCAAGCCGCCGCAGCGCCAGGCCACCGCGCCCGCCGCCCCGGCCGCGACGCCGGCGCCGGCCAGCATCGCCGTACCGCCGGCGCCGGCCGCCGGCACCGCCGTGCCGTCCGCCGCCTCGAACGCCAACAATACCCAGGCCACCACGCCGCCCTCTTCCCAGCCCGTCTCCCAATAAGCAGCCTCCCAATAAAGCCATCATGTCGCATTTCTCGTACCAGAACGGCGTTCTGCACGCCGAACGCGTTGCCCTGTCCGGCATCGCCGCCGATTTCGGCACCCCGACCTACGTCTACTCGAAAGCCCAGCTGCTGGACAACTTCCGCGGCTATGCCGCGCCGGCCGTCGGCCGCGACGCCCTGGTCTGCTATGCGATGAAGGCGAATTCGAACCTGGCCATCCTCGACCTGCTGGCGCGCGAAGGCGCCGGCTTCGACATCGTCTCGGGCGGCGAACTGCTGCGCGTGATCGCCGCCGGTGGGGACCCGGGCAAGGTGATCTTCTCGGGCGTGGGCAAGACCGTGCAGGAGATCGAACTGGCGCTGGAAAAAGGCATCCTGTGCTTCAACGTGGAATCGATCCCCGAGCTGGACCGCATCAATGAAGTGGCCGGCCGCCTCGGCAAGCGCGCGCCGGTGTCGCTGCGCGTGAACCCGAACGTCGATCCGAAGACCCACCCGTACATCGCGACCGGCCTGAAGGCCAGCAAGTTCGGCGTCGCGTTCTCGGACGCGCTGGACACCTACCGCCGCGCCGCCGCCCTGCCGCACCTGGACGTGGTCGGCATCGACTGCCACATCGGCTCGCAGCTGCTGGACGACGCCCCGCTGCTGGAAGCGCTCGACAAACTGATCGAGCTGATCGACACCCTGGCGGGCGAAGGCATCCACTTGCACCACCTCGACGTCGGCGGCGGCCTGGGCATCGACTACGGCAGCGCCGACGGCCAGCCGGTGCCGATCGGCGACTACGTCAGCCGCGTGTTCGCGCGCGTGGACGCCTGGCGCGCCGCCAGCTACGACGGCAAGCCGATCAAGGTGATTTTCGAGCCGGGCCGCTCGATCGTCGGCAATGCCGGCGTGCTCTTGATGTCGGTCGAGTTCCTGAAGCCGGGCGAGGAAAAGAATTTCTGCGTGGTCGACGCCGCCATGAACGACATGGCGCGCCCGGCCATGTACCAGGCCTGGATGGACGTCAAGCCGGTCGCGCCGCGCGAAGGCGACACGCCGGTCTACGACCTGGTCGGCCCGGTGTGCGAATCCGGCGACTGGCTGGCGCGCGACCGTGCGCTCGCGGTGCAGCCGGGCGACGTGCTGGCGATGATGGCGGCCGGCGCCTATGGCTTCACCATGTCCTCGAACTACAACACGCGCGGCCGCGCGGCCGAGGTGCTGGTCGACGGCGACCAAGTGCACCTGGTGCGCCGCCGCGAAACCCCGGTCGAGCTGTTTGCGCTGGAATCGATGGTCAAATAAATACCGCGGCGGGCGTTTGCATGAATGCTAAGATTCCGGGATCGCGTCCCGGAGGTCTTCCATGCAAGCGCTCGACCCGTCCGATTCCCCGCAGTCCGGTTCCCCCTTACTTCCGCTGACGCTGCCCCAGGCCGGCACCCGGCGCATCCTGCTGGGCCTGCTGCAAGGCCTGCTGCTGTACGGCCTCTACCGCGCCGCCAAGGTGCACGCCTGGCCGTCCACCGCCTCCCTGCTGTTCATGCCGCTGGTGCTGGTGACGCTGTTCGTGCCGCCGCTCCTGATCAGCGGCATGGGTCACATGCCGCGCCGCCGGCTGATCCTGTGGGGTGTGGCGGCGGCCCTGGTGCTGGCCGGCCTGGGCTGCTACGACGCCTGGCGCACCCTCGACCTGCCGCTGCCGCAGCCGGACCCAGACGCGCCTGGCTCCCGTTATTCGGGTCTCGCCGGGGTGTCGCGTCCGCTGTTTCCCACCACGGCGCTGGTGTTCTTTACCGCCGCCGGCCTGTTCATCGCCCATTCGCTCATGCTGGCCGGCACGCGCGAGCGGCGCCGCATCGCCAGCTATGCCGCCCACTTCGACAGCGCCTGGACACTTGGGGTGCAGCTCGCCTTCAGTGCCCTGTTCACCGGCGTCAGCTGGCTGGTGCTGCTGCTCGGCGCCCAGCTATTCGAATTGGTCAAGCTCAAATTCCTGACCGAATTGATGCGGGAGTCGTGGTTTGCGATTCCGGTCACCGTCTTTGCCTTCGCCTGCGCGATGCACCTGACCGACATGCGGCCTGCCATCGTGCGCGGCATCCGCAGCCTGCTGCTGGTGCTGATGTCCTGGCTGCTGCCGGTTGCGGTACTGCTGATCGGCGGCTTCCTGGCCACGCTGCCCTTTATCGGGCTGGCGCCGCTGTGGAGCACGAAACACGCGGCCTCGGTGCTGCTGGTCGCGGCGGCGGCCTTCGTGGTGCTGATCAACGCGGCATGGCAGCAAGGCGGCGACGGCAAGGATGTGGCGCGCGTGGTGCGCGGCGCAGCGCGCATCGCGGCGCTGCTGGTGGCGCCGCTGGTCCTGATCGCCGTCTACGCGCTGTTCCTGCGCGTGCGCGACTACGGCTGGACCGGCGACCGCGTCAGCGCCGCCGCCTGCATGCTGGTGGCCGGCTGCTATGCCGCCGGTTATTTCTACGCCGGTGTGCGGCCGGGCTGGCTGCCGGCGCTGGCGCGGGTCAACATCGGCACGGCCTTCGTGGTCATCGGCGTGCTGCTGGCGCTGTTCTCGCCGCTGCTCGACCCGGCGCGGATCTCGGTGAACAGCCAGCTGTCGCGGCTGGCGTCCGGCAAGGCCAGAGCGGATACCTTCGACTTCGCCTTCCTGCGCTTCGACGGCGAACGCTTCGGACGGGCCGCGCTGGACCGGCTGGCGCGCACCGCGGGCGGCGCCGATGCCGAACTCGTACGGCGCCAGGTCGCATTCGTGCGCAAGATGCAAAGCCCCTGGCAGCGTGACATGCCCCAGCCACCGGTCGATCTGGCCGCCAATCTCCGCGTCCATCCCGATGGCACGCGCCTGCCGGACACCTTCCTGCGTACTGACTGGTCGCTGAAGGAAAATTTATCCCTGTACCCGGATTGCCTGCGCCGCGCAGAACGCGTGTGCGACGCCTTCCTGCTGGACGTGAGCGGGGACGGCAAGCCTGAAGTGCTGTTGTTCCGAAACAGTACGGTCCACCGCACGCAGTATGCAGGACCCGACAGCTTGGTGCTTGCGCAAGATGCGCAGGGAAGTTGGTCGGCCTATGCCAGCCTGTCGATGCCGGCCTTCGACTGCAAGCACGTGTACGACAGCCTGGCTGCCGGCAAAGTTGCAACACTGCCGTCGACGGTCGAGGATCTCGAGATCGGTGGCGAACGGGTGCGCGTGACCCCGATTGTGCCAGGCGCGACCTGCCATGAGGCGCGGCCCTAGCGTCAGTTGCTCAATCGCGCCCGCGCGAACGGTCTTCCGGCCAGGCCTGCGAAGCGCAGGCCGCGGCCTGCTCGGACCAGCGGCCGTCCAGGTCGAGGCAGCGGTCCACGGCCAGGGTGTAGCGCCCGCGCGAACCGGCCAGCACCAGCACGAGCACCAGGACCACCAGCAGCAGGATCGCACCGATCGGCTTCATCACGTCAGGACCCCACCGAGGAAGAAGCCGCCTGGCGCGCGCGGCTCCAGCGCCATACCACGCGCAGGCCGAGCAGCACGGCGACCACGCAGCCCCAGACGATCGGCTGCTCGAAATTGTGCTTGCCCGCCTTCATCCACCAGTAATGCAGGATCGCCAGCGGCGCGATCGCGTAGATCAGCTTGTGCAGCCGCGCCCAGTTGCGACCCAGGCGCTTGATCATGGCTTGGGTGCTGGTGGCGGCCAGCGGGATCAGGAGCACGAAGGCGATGAAGCCGACCGTGATGAAGGGCCGCTTGAGCACGTCGCGCCACATCGCCGCCAGGTCGAAGAAATGGTCGAACCAGAGGAAGGCCAGGAAGTGCAGGAAGGCGTAGAAGAAGGTATATAAACCCAGCATGCGCCGCAGCCGGACCAGCCAGTTCCAGCCGGTGAAACGGCGCAGCGGCGTCACCGCCAGCGTCGCGCACAGCAGGTACAGCGCCCAGTCGCCGCTGCCGTGGGTGATGAATTCGACCGGATCGACCGGCACCTGCATTCCGACCAGCGCGGCGATGCGCAGGAACGGCAGCAGCGCCAGGATGAACACCAGCGCCTTGATCGCCTTGAGCTGTTTAGGAGTCGGGTTGAATGCCGCCATGGGTTACGTCATCAATAAAACTTTTTCAGGTCCATGCCAGTGTACAGCGAGGCGACCTCGTTATAACCGTTGAACATGAGGGTCTTGCGCTTGGGCGTGAACAGGCCGCCTTCCCCGATGCGCCGTTCCGTCGCTTGAGACCAGCGCGGATGGTCGACGTTCGGGTTCACGTTCGAATAAAAGCCGTACTCGTTGGCGGCGATGCCGTTCCAGGCGGTCTTCGGCTGGTCTTTCAGGAAGCGGATGCGGACGATCGACTTGGCCGACTTGAACCCGTACTTCCAGGGCACGACGATGCGCACCGGCGCGCCGTTCTGGTTGGGCAGCACCTGGCCGTACATGCCGACCGTGAGCAGCGCCAGCGGGTGCATGGCTTCGTCCATGCGCAGCCCTTCGACGTAGGGCCAGTCGAGCACGCGGCTGGTCACACCCGGCATCTGCGACTTGTCAGCCAGGCTGATGAATTCGACGTACTTGGCGTTGCCCGTCGGCTCGACCTGGCGGATCAGGTTGGACAGCGAATAGCCGACCCACGGAATCACCATCGACCAGCCCTCGACGCAGCGCAGGCGGTAGACGCGCTCTTCCAGCGGCGCCAGCTTGGTCAGACGGTCGATATCGAGCGTCATCGGCTTCTTGACTTCGCCGTCGATCTGCACCGTCCACTGCCGCGTGCGCAGCGTGTGCGCGTTCTCGGCTGGATCGGACTTGTCGGTGCCGAACTCGTAGAAGTTGTTGTAGTGGGTCGCGTCCTTGAACGAGGTCTGGGTCTCGCCGGTGGAAAAGGCGGCGTTGCGGGTGGCCGCCAGGCGCTGGGCGGGGGTACCCTGGGCGAAGGCCTGGCGGTTGGCCAGTTCCCACAGCGCGGAGCCGGCCACGGCGGTGGCCGCCACGCGGGCGATGAACTGGCGCCGTCCTTCGTAGACGGCTTGCGGCGTGATTTCCGAGGAGAACGGCAAATCGATGCCGTTCGGGTTACGTTTGATCAACATGGCGGCTCCGGCAAAGTGCTTTTTGCACTCTTATTGACGCGTTTCGCGTCCGACATGTCAACCTTACACTATCCGCCGCGACTAGGCAGGTCCGGTAGGAGTTCCTTACAGTTTCCCGTAGGAGTGCAAGCCCGACAGGAACATGTTCACGCCCAGGAAAGCGAAGGTCGTCACCAGCAGGCCGACCAGCGCCCACCACGCCGCGGCGCGGCCGCGCAGGCCGGACATCAGGCGCATGTGCAGCCAGGCCGCGTAGTTGAGCCAGACGATCAGCGCCCAGGTTTCCTTCGGGTCCCACGACCAGTAGCCGCCCCAGGCCTCGGCCGCCCACAGCGCGCCCAGGATGGTGGCCACCGTGAAGAAGGCGAAGCCGACCGAGATCGACTTGTACATGACGTCGTCCAGCACTTCCAGCGACGGCAGCCGGTCGGCCAGGATGCCGTGCGACTTCAGCAGGTAGGCCGAACCGACCATGGCGGCCAGCGCGAAGGTACCGTAGCCGATGAAGTTGGCCGGCACGTGGATCTTCATCCACCAGCTCTGCAGGGCCGGCACCAGCGGCTGGATCTCGGCGGCGTCGCGCGCCACCGTGTACCACAGCAGGAAGCCGACCGCGGCCGAGATCACCAGCAGCACGAACGGGCCCAACTGGCGGGTGGCGTAGCGCTGCTCGTAGTACAGGTAGAACAGCGCGGTGATCATCGAGAACAGGATGAAGACTTCGTACAGGTTCGACACCGGGATGTGGCCGACGTCGGCACCGACCAGGTAGGACTCGTACCAGCGCACCATCATGCCGGTGAAGCCCAGCACCACCGCGGCCCAGCACAGCTTGGAGCCGACGCTGCCGCCGAACGGCGAACGGGCCAGCAGGCCGATCCAGTAGAACACGGTCGAGAACACGAACAGCGCGCTCATCCACAGGATCGCGGACTGGCTCGACAGCATGTATTTGAGGAAGAACTTCTGGTTGGCGGCGTCCAGCGTGCCGCCGTACAGCGAGACCGCCCACAGCGCCAGCACGGCGATGAGCGGCATCAGCCAGCGCACCGGCTTCCAGCCCCAGCCCAGCAGCGTAAAGGTCGGCGCGGCCAGCACCAGGATCGCCTGTTCGTAGACATCCATGTAATGACCGAAACGCTGCAGCGCGAACAGCGCGGCGGCCAGCAGGCCGGCGCCGAACAGCCAGTCGAGCGCCGTCAGGCGCTTGAAGAAACCCTGCGGGCGGGCGTATTTGCCGGGGGCCTGGTTCGGCGCCTGGGCTTGCGATGCGGGGGATATGTCCATTGGTTTCTCCACAGTAGACCTGCGCTGCGGCGTCAGATTACGCCGATTGCGGCAATACCGCTTTCAATTCTTCGAATTCGCGTTCGAAATCGAGTGTCTTGCGCTGGGTGCTCATCGCCATCATGGCATGGGCGCCGCCATCGTCGTCGTTCTTCACCCATACCCAGATGCGGCGCTCGCGGATGTAGAACATCGCGAAGATGCCCATCACCAGCAGCAGGCAGCCCAGGTAGACGACTTTCTTGCCCGGCGAGCGCGTCACCTGCAGCACCGATGCCTTGATCTCGGTAAATTCGTCGAGCGCCAGGTAGACCGGGGCGCCGTAGAAGAAGCTGTCCGACAGCGCATTGGTGGCCAGTTGCAGGAAGCGGCCGTGGGCTTCGGTCGGTTCGGCCGGCGCCTCGCCGGCGCGCGCACGCGCAGCCTGCCACAGTTCCCACATGGCGCCGTTGAGCATCTTCATGAAGACATTGGCGGCCTTTTCCTGCTCGGCCTTCGGGATGCGCTCCAGGAACTGCGATACCGCCAGATAACCGCCACCCTGCTTGCCGTCGCCGGCGAAGATGGCCAGGGTCTTGGCAGCCGACTCCTGCAGCTGGGCCGCCAGCGCCGCGTTCGCGCCACCCGCCGCCTGCGGCGTCGCCAGTGCGGCATAGCGGCGCGCGGCTTCCTGGCGCAGGGCCGGATCGGCCAGCGCGGCGCGCAGGCGCATCCATTCGCGCACCCCGTGGGCGTCGTCGGCCGGGATGCGCAGGTAGCTGAAGGCATCGGCCGGGTTGCTGCGCACGCCCGCCAGGTAGACTTGCGCGCCTTCCAGCGCGACCGGCTGCATGTAGTTCAGGAATTCGCGCGCCTGGCCGGTCTTGTCGCGCAGCTTGTATTGCACGCTGGGGCCGACGTTCTTGAGGTCCTTGTTGTTGGCGTTCTTGGCGGCCGAGCCCGAGTGATCGGACAGCGCCTGGGCAAACTGCTCGTTGAAGGATGCGTTCTTGCTGACCTTGCGCAGGTCGCCCTCGGTGTTCATGTTCTCGACGTTGAAGGGCCGGAAGCCCGACCACTCGACCGTGTACTCGCCGTCGCCGGTCTTCAGGGTGGAGGCATTGTTGACCTCGCCCTCGATGGCGAACGACTGGTCGCCAGTACCGGCCATCGGGTAGCCGGTGAGTTTCAGCTTGCTGCCGCCGTCGTCGACGCCGGACTGGTACACCGCCACGCCGCGGTAGATCAGCGGCTGGTTGACGCGGATGGTGGCCGGGAAGGTTTTGCCCGTCTCGTGGTCGCGGATCGTGACTTCGCTCGAGAACAGCTTGGGCATGCCGGTCGAGTAGAAGTCGATGATGAACTTGTTCAGGTGGATCGTGAACGGCAGGTCCTGCACCAGCACGCCGTCGGCCTGCGGAATCACGGCGGTGTTGCTGGCCTGCCCTTCCGGAATGCGGGTATTGCCGCGGAAGGTCGGGTTGCCGAGGCCGAGGCGGTTGCTCGGCTGCAGGTCGCCGGCGCCGGCATACGGCGTCTTGCCGAGGAACCATTCCTGGAAGCGGATCGGGAGATTCGAATCGAGCAGGCCGCCGAGCAGGATCACGATGATCGCGGTGTGCGCGAAGATGTAGCCGAACTTGTTGCCGGCGCCCTTCTTGGCCGCCACCAGCACGCCGCCGGGCTTGTCGACCAGCTTCACGCGGTAGCCGGCGTTGCTCAGGCGCTGGCCGGTCTGGGTGGCCAGCGGCACCGCGGCCATGGGTGCATTCCACGCGGTCTTGTGGTGGAAGTTGCTCAGCGATTCCTCGCGCACGCTATCGCGCCAGCTGCGCATGTCGCGCAGCATGCGCGGCGCGTTGCGCACGATGCACAGCGAGGTGGAGACGATCAGCACGCCCAGGATCAGCAGGAACCACCAGGCCGAATACACGGTGTACAGGCCGATCTTGTCGAACACCGCGTACCAGAACGGGCCGAACTGGTTGATGTAGTTGGGCGTCGGCTGGTCCTGCTGCATGACGGTGCCGATGATGGCGGCGATCGCGATCATCATCAGGAGCGTGATGGCGAAGCGCATCGACGACACCAGTTCGACCGCTTCGGCCAGGCCGCGGCGGCGCGTGTTCAGTTCAATTCCGGTGGTGCTCATCGATTCATGCCTTCATCGGCGCGCGGGGGCGCGAGCCTGCGTCCTTACGGTCTGTCCCTACGAAAAAAGGGGCAGCCTGCCGACGCAGCCGCCCCATTCACATTATATGCGGATCAGCCGACTCCAGGCCGGTGCTTATTTAAGCCCGGCAATATAGTCGGCGACGGCCTTCATTTCCTCGTCCGACATGCGCTTGGCCAGCGTACCCATCTGCACGCTGTTGTTGCGCGCGCCGGTCTTGAAGGCTTGCAGCTGGGCCACGGTGTAGTCCTGGTGCTGGCCGGCCAGGCGCGGGTACTGGATCGGGATGCCGGAGCCGGTGGCGCCATGGCAGCTGGCGCAGGCGGCCACGCCGCGGTCGGCGATGCCGCCGCGGTAGATCTTGCGGCCCAGCTCCAGCGTGTCCTTGTTGCGCGCCGCACCCTGCTTCGGCTGCTGGGTGGCGAGCCAGGCGGCGATGTTCTTCTTCTCTTCCTCGGACAGCATCTTGGCGTAGGTGGTCATCACCGGCTGGGTGCGGTTCGGGGTGGTGAAGTCGACCAGCTGCTTGTGGAGGTAGAAATCGCTCTGCCCGGAAAGCTTGGGATTGGCCACGATGGTCGAGTTGCCGCCGGCGCCATGGCAGGACGCACAGGCCGGCAGGCCGCGGGCGTTGTCGCCGGTATCGTACAGGGACCCGCCCTTGGCCGGATCGGGTTTCGCCACGGCGGCGGTGGGGGCCACATCGGCCGCGAAGGCGCCGCCGGCGAAGGTGGCGAACAAGGAGATCATGCATGCCGCGCGCGCGGCCGGTAAGAACACACGATTCATTCAAGCACCCTGAAAAAGTCAAATCTATGAAGAACTTGCAGTTACAGTGCGGCGGCCTTGCGCGTGCCCTTGCTGGTCTCCCGATGTCGCATGGAAGGCGCCAGCGCCAGGTAACTCCCTATTGTACAATAGCTTGGTTTCCAGACCGCTATTTTGTTGTCTTTTTCGCTTCACTTTCGTTTCCTTCCCGCTCTTTTCGATTGTCCCCATGTCCAAACTCTGGCAAGCCCGCTTCTTTACGACCGTCAACCAGCTGCGGGATCTTCCCAAGACGCAGGTGCCGGAAATCGCCTTCGCCGGCCGGTCCAATGCGGGCAAATCGACGGCGATCAACATCCTGACCAACCAGAAAGGTCTGGCGTTCGCGTCCAAGACGCCGGGCCGGACCCAGCACATCAACTTCTTCTCGATCGGCGGCGCCCACGTGGCAATGCACCGCAAGGACCCGACCAAGGTCGAGGAGATCCAGGCGCTGCTGGTCGACCTGCCGGGCTACGGCTACGCCGAAGTGTCCGGCGACGCCAAGCTGCACTGGCAGAAGCTGCTGGGCGACTACGTCCAGCGCCGCGACCAGCTGGCCGCGCTGGTGCTGATCATGGATGCACGCCGTCCGTTCACCGACCTGGACGTGCAGATGCTGGAATGGTTCGCCCCGACCGGCAAGCCGATCCACTGCATCCTCACCAAGGTCGACAAGCTGAACCGCAACGAGTCGGTCAACGTGCTGCGCCAGGCCAGGCAGATCCTGGACAGCTACGTGGACGAGGACGGCGAAGGCTTCCCGTTCACGGTACAGTTGTTCTCGGCGCTCAAGCGCGTGGGCATCGACGAAGCGAACGACAAGATCATCGAATTGCTGGGTCTGGACCAGGAGCCCGACCAGGACCCGGACCTGGATCAGCCCCAGGCCCGGGACGCTGCGCCTGACGGGCAGTCCGGCCAAGCCGAATAAGGAGAATCCATGCCGATCATCACCCCTTCCCAATACCCTGCCGTCCGCATGCGCCGCATGCGCCGCGACCCGTTCTCGCGCGCCCTGATGCGCGAAAACACGGTCACCGCGTCCGACCTGATCTACCCGGTGTTCGTCCTCGACGGCGAGAACCAGCGCCAGCAGGTGGCATCGATGCCGGGCGTGGAACGCGTCTCGGTCGACCTGCTGCTGAAGGTGGCCGAGGAAGCCGTCAGCCTGGGCATCCCGGTGCTGGCCCTGTTCCCGGTGGTCGACGCGTCGCTGAAGACCTACGACGGCGTCGAAGCGACCAATCCGGAAGGCCTGGTGCCGCGTGCCGTGCGCGCGCTCAAGCGCGAGTTCCCGCAGCTCGGCCTGATGACCGACGTCGCGCTCGATCCCTATACCACCCACGGCCAGGACGGCCTGCCGGACGAGAACGGCTACATCGTCAACGAAAAGACGATCGCCATGCTGATCCGCCAGGCCATGGCCCAGGCCGAAGCCGGCGTCGACATCGTGGCGCCGTCGGACATGATGGACGGCCGCATCGGCGCCATCCGCATGGCGCTGGAAGAACAGAATTTCATCCACACCCGCATCATGGCCTATTCGGCCAAATACGCGTCGGCCTACTACGGCCCGTTCCGCGACGCGGTCGGCTCGGCCGCCAACCTGGGCAAGGCCGACAAGAACACTTACCAGATGGACCCGGCCAACACCGACGAAGCCCTGCGCGAAGTGGCGCTGGACCTGGCCGAAGGCGCCGACATGGTGATGGTCAAGCCGGGCATGCCCTACCTGGACGTGGTGCGCCGCGTGAAGGACGAGTTCAAGGTGCCGACCTTCGCCTACCAGGTCAGCGGCGAGTACGCGATGCTGCAGGCGGCGTTCCAGAACGGCTGGCTGGACAAGGACAAGATCATCATGGAAACCATGATGGCGTTCAAGCGGGCCGGGGCGGATGGCGTGCTGACGTATTTTGCGATGGATGTGGCGCGCAGGTTGAAGGCCGGCGCCTGATTCCGGCTTGCTTCTTCACGTAATTAAAAACCGCGCCTGGTGCGCGGTTTTTTTATGCCTTGGTGGTGTTCGTAAAACTTGGGCCCCTGCCTGCGCAGGGGCGACGTGCTGAGGGCGCGGGCCACAACAGTTTGAACTGGCTGCTCGCCTCGAAACCGTCGCCCCTGCGCAGGCAGGGGCCCAAGTTCGCCGCCCACCCACTGTCCTCACTTCGCCGCCCAGCCACTATCCTCACCCGCCTCGGCGCGGCGGTTTGTACTCAGGGAACATCTCCTTGTACAGGAAATCCATCAGTGCCTGGGTATCCTGCGGCCGCGCCGATAAGGTCACCACCTTGTTCAGGCGATGCGAATCCCACTCGAAGTCGCCGGTCTTTTCCTTGCGGATCAGCTCGATCATCTTCTTGACGATCGCGGTCTCGATGTCCGGGTCGCTGCCGCGCTCGACCGTCACGGCGGTCAGCCAGCGGCGCTTGAAGTTCGGGTTCCAGCCGCGGAACTTGACATCGGCGCTGTTGAAGGTCTTGTTGCTGACGCTGAACACGCCGCCGGTCTCGTTCGGATCCTGGCCGCCGCGGCCGTTGATGGCGGCGATATTGGCCAGCGCGTTGCGCATGCCGCGCGCCGACTGGCTTTCCTCGGCCTGCTGGTCGCTCTGGGCCGGGGCACCGCGCGCCTTGCGCTTGGCGTCGATATAGGCCTGCATGTCGGTGATTTCCGGATCGACCTTGGTCACTTCCTTCTGCGGCGGCGGCGGTGGCACGTCGGCCGGCTTTTCGGTCGGCACCGTGATGGTGTTCGGCAGGCGCTTGACGCTCGTGACGCGCGGTGGCGTGACCCGCGCCGGTTTCGTCGGTGCCGCCTTCGCCGCCTTGGCCGGCTGCGCCGGTTTCGCGGTCGGCTTGGACGGCTTGGTCGGATTCAGCGGCGGCAGCCAGACGATGGCTTCGCCGGCCTTCGGCGGCGCATGGTGCACCTCGGGCTTGGGCTGGAACAGCCACACCACGATGATCAAGAGGTGCACGGCGATGGTGGCGATCAGGCCGTAGCGGCGGTTGCCTTCCTTCTCGCCGTAGGCGATCACTTTCCGTCCAGGCAGGGGTTGACCGCAATGCGCGCAGACATCGCTGTCTTCCAGGGGAATGTGGGAGTGGTCACGCAAGATGTCAGAGAGTTCAGAGGAAACGGAAATGGGTAGTCCAGTGCGGCAGTCTAACCTGTTTGACTCCCCTGCGCACGCTTGTTGGACCTTTGCCAACAGCTTACAAGCTGATGAAATTGATGGTTGTTACCGAATGTATCAAAGAAGCTGCAGATAAGCCGTCGACATGACGAGATTTTGAACGGTATTGCGCGGGTGAGCAAGCGCTGCCCACCCGCCGGGGCCGCTCAGGCGGCCTTGTTCAGGACCACCGCCGGCGCATCGCGGCGCTCCATTGCCTCGACCTGCGCATCGGTCATCGGGCCGCTGCCGCTGTAGCGGTCCAGGTACAGGTAGATCACCGGGGTGATGTACAGCGTGATCACCTGCGAGAAGATCAGGCCGCCGCACACCGCCAGGCCCAGCGGCTGGCGCAACTCGGCGCCGGCGCCCAGGCCGAGGGCGATCGGCAGCGCACCCATCAGCGCGGCCAAGGTCGTCATCATGATCGGGCGGAAGCGCAGGATGCAGGCCTCGCGGATTGCCTGCTCCGGGGTCAATCCGGCGTTGCGCTGGGCGTCGAGGGCGAAGTCGATCATCATGATGGCGTTCTTCTTGACGATACCGATCAGCATCAGGATGCCGATCATGGCGATCATCGTCAGGTCCATGTTGAACAGGCGCAGCGTCAGCAGCGCGCCGACCGCCGCCGACGGCAGGCCGGCCAGGATGGTCAGCGGGTGGATGAAGCTCTCGTACAGCACGCCCAGCAGCACGTAGATCACGCCCACCGCCGCAATGATCAGGATCAGCTGGCTCGACTGCGAATCCTGGAACACCGCCGCGTCGCCGCCGTACTTGGTGATGATGGAAGAAGGCAGCTTCATGTCACGCCCCATCTGCTCGATCGCCGCGGTCGCTTCGCCCAGCGGCGCATCCGGCGCCAGGTTGAACGACAGCGTGATCGCCTGCAGCTGCCCCTGGTGGTTCACCGCGATCGGACCGACGGTGCGCTTCACCACGGCCAGGCTGGACAGCTGCACCAGCTGGCCGGTCTTGCTGCGCACCGACAGGCGCGACAGCGCGTCCTCGAACTGCCGGTCTTCGTTGGCGGTCTCCAGGATCACGTAATAGCTGGCCGCGCTCGAGTAGATGGTCGACACCTGGCGCTCGCCGAAGGCGGCGTACAGCGCGGTACGCACGTCGCCCAGTTGCACGCCGAGCGAGTTGGCCTTGTCGCGGTCGATGTCGAGGGTGGCCTGCAGGCCCTTTTCCTGGGTGTCGCTGGTGACGTCGCGGAACAGCGGATTGTTGCGCATGCGTTCCATGAAGTCGTTGGCGTACTGGCCGATGTCCTGGCCGGACACGCTCTGCAGCGTGTACTGGTAGCGGCTCTTGCTCTGGCGGCCGCCCAGCTGCAGGTTCTGCACCGGCGCCAGGTAGACGTTGATGCCGGCGATTTGGCGCGTGCTCTTCCTCAGGCGCTCGAGCACCTGCGGCATCTTGTCGCGCTGCTCGCGCGGTTTCAGGACCACGAACATGCGGCCGCCGTTGCCGCCGCCGGAGAACGCAGTCACGTCCTGCACCGCCGGGTCGGCCTTGATCGCGGCCGCGGTGCGTTCCTGCAGCACCGTCATGGCCGCGGACGAGATGTCTTCCGCGGCTTCGGTGGACACGCGCAGCTGGCCGATGTCTTCCTCGGGGAAGAAGCCTTTCGGGATCGTGGTGTACATCACGGCGGTCAGCGCGAAGGTGCCCAGCGCGGCCATCAGCACCACGAAGCGGTGTTTGAGTGCCAGGTCGAGCGTCTTTTCGTAACCGTTGCGCACTTTGGTGAAACCGGCCTCGAAATGGCGGCCGATGAAGCTTTTTTCTTCCGTGTGGCCGTGCTCGTGCGCCGGGAGCAGGCGCGAGGCCAGCATCGGCACCAGCGTCAGCGACACCACCGCCGACACCAGGATCGCCAGGCCGACGATCACCGCGAATTCGTGGAACAGCAGGCCGATCACGCCCGGCATGAAGAAGATCGGGATGAACACCGCGATCAGCGAGATCGAGATCGAGATGATGGTGAAGCCCATCTCGCGCGAGCCCTCGAGCGCGGCGCGCATCGGCTTCTTGCCCATCTCGATGTGGCGCACGATGTTCTCCAGCACCACGATGGCGTCGTCGACCACCAGGCCGACCGCGAGCGTGATGCCGAGCAGCGAAATGTTGTCCAGGCTGTAGCCCAGCCAGTACAGCAGCGACAGTGCGCCGAGCAGCGAGATCGGCATCGTCACGGCCGGGATGAAGGTGGCCGAGGCGCGGTGCAGGAACAGGAAGATCACCATCACCACCAGGCCCACGGTCAGCGCCAGCGTGAAGTTCACGTCGTGCAGCGCTTCGCGGATCGAGCTGGAACGGTCGTTGACCAGGTTGATCTTGATCGAGGCCGGCAATTGCGACTGGAAGCGCGGCAGCAGGTTGCGCACGTGGTCGACCACCTGCACGGTGTTGGCATCCGGCTGGCGCTGCACCAGCAGCACGATCGCGCGCTCGCCGTTGTAGGCGCCGTAGGCCTTGGTCGACTGGTAGCTGTCCTCGACCTCGGCCACGTCCTTCAGGCGCACCGGCTGGCCGTCGCGGGTGGCGACGATCAGCTCGCGGAAGTCGGCCGCCTTCATCATCTGCGGCGGGCCCTGGATGGTGAGCGTCTGCTGCGGGCCGTCCAGGATGCCGAGCGCCGAGTTCGAGTTGGACGAGCGCAGCGCGGTCGCCAGCTCGTCCATCGTCAGGTTGCGCGCGTTCATCAGGTCGGTCCTGGCGCGCACGCGCACCGCGAACTTCTTGCCGCCGTTGACCTGCACCTGGGCCACGCCCGGCAGCGTCGAGATCGCCGGCGACACCAGGTTCTCGGCGTAGTCGTTCAGTTCCGACAGGTTCATCGACGGCGAGGTCATGGTCATGAACAGCACCGGCGCGTCGGCCGGGTTGACCTTGCGGTAGGACGGCAGGTCGGTCATCTCCTGCGGCAACTGGCGCTGGGCCGCCAGCAGCGCGGCCTGCACGTCGACCGCGGCTTCGTTGATGTTGATCGAGGTGTCGAATTCCAGCGTCAGCGAGGTATTGCCCTGGGTGCTGGTCGAGGTGATCAGGTTGATGCCGGGGATGGTCGAGAACTGCTTCTCGAGCGGCAGCGCCACCGACGACGCCATGGTCTCCGGGCTGGCGCCGGACAGGTTGGCGTTGACGTTGATGACCGGCGTGTTATAGCTGGGCAGCGCCGCCACCGGGATGTGCGAATAGGCGAGGATGCCGACCAGGATCAGGCTGATCGACAGCAGCACGACCATGATCGGCCGGCGGATACACAGTTCGGACAGGTTCATCGTGTTCAGCCCTTGGTCGCGCCGGCGTCGGCGGTGGCCGTGTGGCCGGCACCCTTGTCCTTGCGGCCTTTATCCATCTCGGAAGCCAGACGCACCTTGCCGCCCGGGCGCACGTTCTGCTTGCCGTCGGTGATCACGGTCTCGCTGCCGGTCAGGCCGGTGACCGCGGCATCTACGCCGAAGCCGTACACGCGCTGCACCGGCACCTGGCGCGCAGACTTGTCCTGCTCCAGCACGTAGACGAAGGTGCCCTGGGCGCTGGTGATGATGGCGTTCTGCGGCACCACCACGGCATCCTTGATGGTCTGCACCGTGACTTTGGTGTTCACGTACTGGCCGGGCCACAACGTGGTCTCGCGGTTGTCGAATTCGGCTTTTACCTTGATGGTGCCGGCGGCCGGGTCGACCGTGTTGTCGACGAAGCTCAGGGTGCCGTTCACCGGCGCCAGGCCGGCACCGGGCAGCGCCTCGACCGCCACCTTGCCGCGCTTCTGCGCCGCCAGCAGCGCCGGCAGGCTCGATTCGGGCAGCGTGAAGGCGACGTTGATCGGGTCGAGCTGGGTGACCGTGGTGAGCGAGGTGGTCGGCTGCACCAGGCTGCCCGGATAGACGTTGATGCCGCCGACGCGGCCCGTCATCGGCGCGCGGATCGCGGTGTAGCTGGTGGCGACGCCGGCGGCGCGTGCGGCCGCGATGTCGGCCTGCAGCGCGGCGCGCGCCCCGTCGACCTGGGCGCGCAGCGTGTCGACCGCGCTCTGCGACAGGAACTTCTGGGCCAGCAGGTCCTGGCTGCGTTTGTACTGGCGTTCGAGGTCGGCCAGCGAGGCGCGGTCGCGCTCGACCTGGGCCTGCGCCTTGTCCTGGTTGGCGCGGTCGGCGCGGTCGTCCAGCGAGAACATCAGTTCTCCCTGCTTGACGAACTGGCCTTCCCGGATATGCACCGTGCGGATGGTGGCCGTGGTCTGCGGATGCAGGTCGACCGTGCGGATCGGCGTGACGGTGCCGTTGGCGACCTGCAGCACCGGCACGTCCTGGCGTTGCGGCGATACCACATTGACCACCGCCGGCGGCTGCGCGCCGCCCTTCCCGCCATGGCCGCCCTCCCTGGCCGCACCCTCGGCCTGAGGTTCGCCGGCCGGATGGTTGACATACCACGCTCCCGCGCCGGCAGCGATGACCACGGCGGCGATGAGTCCGAGATTCTTGTTCTTCATTCCACTCCCTGCGCCGCCCGTGCCGGCGGCTTTTTTCTATCATTATTTATTCGAGGATGACGCAAACAGCGCCGGCTCGGCAGCCGGCAGCCGCAGATTGTCGCACACCGTCATGACGGCGTCGTGTCATTTTCCGGGGTAGTACTCGGGCAGCATGAGGGTCACTTCCAGCCCGCCTTCGGGGTGGTTGACCAGGCCGATGCTGCCGCCGTGCTGCTCGGCGATGTTGCGTGCGATCGTCAATCCCAGGCCGGTGCCGCCCGACTCGCGCGAGCGCGAGGTCTCGACGCGGTAGAACGGGTCGAACACCCGTCCCAGCTCGGCGGCCGGGATGCCGGGACCGGCGTCGCGGATGCGGATGCGCGCGGCGCCGTTGATGCGGTCGACCGTCACCTTGGCGGCGTGGCCGTACTTGACGGCGTTGTCGATCAGGTTGACCAGGCAGCGGCGCAGGTCGAGCGGCCGGCCCAGCAGCGCCATGCCGGCGTGGCCGGCAAGCGACACGCGCTGGCTGGCGTCGGTGGCGTCGGCGCATACCGAGTCGAGCAGCGAGTCGAGGTCGAGCAGCTGCATGGTCTCGGTGGTGTCCATGCTGCGCGCCAGGTCCAGGCCCTCCTTGACCATCGCCTGCATGGCCGACAGGTCGCCGATCAGGCGTTCCTGCAGGTCGGTGTCGGACACCTTTTCCAGGCGCAGGCGCATGCGCGTGAGCGGCGTCTGCAGGTCGTGGGTGATGGCGGCCAGCATCTGGGTGCGCTGGAAGATGTACTGGCGGATGCGCGCCTGCATCGCGTTGAAGGCGGCGCTGGCCTGGCGGATCTCGTCGGCGCCGGTGAGGTCCAGCGGCGGGTGGTTGATGTCGTTGCCGAGGTCTTTCGCGGCCTGCGCCAGCTGCTTGAGCGGACGCGTGGTCATGCGCGCCACCAGGTAGGCCAGGAAGCCGATGCTGGCCAGGAACAGCGCGATGGTGAAGGTGTAGTCGGTGCGTTCCGGCGAGGTGGCCGAGCGCGGCGGCAGCAGCGACAGGATCAGCTCGGTGCCGTCGCGCAGGCGCACGTTCACGCTTTCGCAGGTGCCGCGCCATTTCATGCGCATCAGGCCGAACACCACCGGCTGTTCGAGCGCGGTGTCGCAGGCGCTCGGGCGCTGGGCCACGGAGCGCAGCAGGTAGCTCTTGCCCATGCGCGCGGCCAGCGCGCGCGTGAATTCGGTCGGGGTCTCGGACAGTGCCGGCGGCGGCGCCCGGCCGATGACTTCGGTCAGCGCCACGCCGGGACGGTTGGCCACTTCGAGGTAGGCGGTGCGCGCCGAGGGCGGCACGATCTCGGTCGCCATGATCAGCTGCTCGGCGCGGTCGAGCCAGTGCAGTTCGCGGAACTCGTCGATGACGCGCTGGCGCTCGGCATCCGCCAGCAGCTGGGTCAGCGCGGCGGTGAGCAGGATCCCCAGCAGCAGGGTGGCGAACACGCGGCCCGTCATCGAGCCGAGGAAGGCTCTCACGCGGCCGGCTCCACGCTGACCTGGCCGGCCAGCACGTAGCCGCCGTTGCGCACGGTCTTGATAATCTGCGGCATGCGCGCATCCTCGCCCAGCTTCTGGCGCAGGCGGCTGATCTGGATGTCGATCGAGCGGTCGAACGGGTCGGCGTCGCGGCCCTGGGTCAGGTTCAGCAGCTGGTCGCGGTTCAGCACGCGGTTCGGGTGCTCGAGGAACACGCGCAGCAGGCGGAACTCGGCGCCCGACAGCATGATCACCACGCCCTGCGGGTTGACCAGGTGGCGCGCGGTCAGGTCCAGCGTCCAGCCGGAAAACTTCATCTGCTGCACGTTCTCGGTCTGCGAGTTAGGCGGCATCGCGTGGCTGCGGCGCAGCACGCTGCGGATGCGTGCCAGCAGCTCGCGCGGTTCGAACGGCTTGGGCAGGTAATCGTCGGCGCCCATCTCGAGGCCGAGGATGCGGTCGAGGGGCTCGTTGCGCGCGGTGAGCATGATCACCGGCAGCGTCGAATGGGCGCGCAGCTTGCGGCACAGGGTCAGGCCGTCGTCGCCCGGCAGGTTCAGGTCGAGCACGATCAGGTCGGGACGCGCCTCGTCCAGCATTTTCCACATGGCGGTGCCGTCGGCAGCGGCCAGGGCGCGGTAGCCGTTCGCTTCCAGGTAGTCGGCCAGCAGCGAACGGATATCGCGGTCATCGTCGACGATCAGAATGGTAGATTGCGTATCCATGCCGGCATTATCCCGTCTTAGTGCCCCCCTGAACAGCCACTTTGTATCGGCTTGTATATGGATGCACAGGCGAAACAAATTGATACAAAGAGCGCGACAGCGGACACGCCGCGCTTACATCTGCGCCCGATGATAGTCCCATGCCGCGAGCCTTTCGCGGCAGGCTGCGGCGGCCTTCCGCCGTCCCCACCTGAACAGGGATAAGAGATATGAACACCATTCGCAAACACTGCCTGACCGCGCTGACCGTACTGTCGCTGGGCGCCGCCGCGCTCGGCGCGCATGCCCAGACCCAGGCACCGACCCAGTCACCGAACCCGTCCGCCGAAGGCCGCTACGGCCATGCGGCGAACCAGGAACAGCGCGCCGCCAAACGTGCCGAGTTCGCCGCCAAGCGCGCCGCGCAGCTGCACGACGAACTGAAGATCACGCCGGCCCAGGAAAGCGCCTGGAACGCCTTCGTGGCCTCGATGAAGCCGCAGCCGCGCGGCGCGCGTCCGGACCGTGCGGCGCAGGCCCAGTTGACGGCGCCGCAGCGCCTGGCAAAACACATCGAGATGCAGAAGCGGCGCACTGCCGCGATGGAGCAGCGCCTGGGCGCCGTGAACAGCTTCTACGCCGTGCTGTCGCCGGAGCAGAAGAAGACCTTCGACGAGAAAGCGACGCGCCTGGAAGGCCGTTTCGGCAAGCACGGCGGGGCGCGCGGCGGCTGGCAGCATCGCGGCGGCGGGGATACCGCGCGCGGTTGATCGCCTGATGTGTTGTGACGTGGCTGCGGCCACGTGAGCTCGAGCGCCGCCCCGGTCTTCCCGGGGGCGGCGTTTTTTACGGCAGTCTGCTCATTGCAGCTTGCTCAGGGACGCCGAAAACTTGGCCGCGTCCTGGTAGCCGATCACGCGGCTGTCCGCGATCTCCTTGCCATCGCGCCCGAACAGGATGATGCCCGGCGGCCCGAACAGGCCGAAGCGCTTCAGCATCGCCCGGTCGGCGCCATCGTTGGCGGTCACGTCGGCCTGCAGCAGCACCGTGCCGGCCAGGCGCGCTTTCACGGCCGGATCGACGAAGGTCAGCTTTTCCATTTCCTTGCAGGACACGCACCAGTCGGCATAAAAATCCAGCATCGCGGTCTTGCCGCCCAGCTGGGCCAGCGCGGCGTCGAGCTGCTCGACGGTCTTGATGCGGGTGAAGGCCAGCGGATGGGCCGGCGCAGCGCCGCGCGTCAGGTGCGCCAGCGGCGCCAGCGCATCGCGGCCGCCGCTGGCGATGCCGACCAGCTGGGTGGCGCCGAGCACGGCGCACGCCGCGCCGAGGGCCATGCCGGCCCAGTGGCCCTTCCCTTTCAGCAGATAGAAGCCGTAGCCGAGCAGCAGCGCGGCCCACAGCAGCATCTGCGCCAGTGGCGGCAGCACCGGCGTCACCATCCAGATCGCCATCGCCAGCATCAGCACGCCGAAGAAGCGCTTCACCGATTCCATCCACATGCCGGCGCGCGGCAGCAGCGAGCCGGCGGACAGGCCCACCAGCAGCAGCGGGATGCTCATGCCGAGCGCCATCGCGAACAGCGCGGCGCCGCCGATGACGACGTCGCGCGTCTGGCTGATGTAGACCAGCGCGCCGGCCAGCGGCGCCGCCACGCAGGGGCCGACGATCAGCGCCGAGATCGCGCCCATGGCGAACACGCCGGCCAGCTTGCCGCCCGACTGGCGGCCCGAGGCGCCGGACAGGCGGGTCTGCAGGCTGGCGGGCATCTGCAGCTGGTAGACGTCGAACATCGACAGGGCCATCGCCGCGATCAGAAGCGCGAACGCCGACAGCACCCAGGGGTTCTGCAGCGCCGCCGACAGGCCTTCGCCGACCAGCCCGGCGGCCACGCCCAGCGCCGTGTAGACGATCGCCATGCCGAGCGAATACGCGATCGACAGCAGGAAGCCGCGCGCACGCTTCACGTTGTTGCCCTCGCCGACGATGATCGAGGACAGGATCGGCACCATCGGCAGCACGCAGGGCGTGAACGCCAGGCCCAGGCCGAGCAGGACGAAGGCCGGCACGATGGCGATCAGGCGGCCGCCCTGCAGCAGGGTGGCGATGCCGGACAGTTCCGAGGGTGCAGAGGCGCCGGCGGTCGTGCTGGTGGTGGCTGCAGGCGCCGCGGCGCCGGCGGCCGGCGGGCTGGCCGGCGTATCGACTTGCGGCGCAGCCTGGCCCGGCAGCGAGAACTGCGGCGTGCCACCCTGCCCGCCCGGCAGGCTGATCTGCGGACCGGCGGCGCCGCCCTCGCCCGCCACCAGCTGGATCGACGCTTCCTGCGGCGGATAGCACAGGCCCTTGTCGGCGCAGCCCTGGCCGGTGGCGTTCAGGGTAAACGGGCCCTTGCCTTCGACCGGGATGCGGATCTCGACGCCCTTGTGGTAGGTCTCGACGTCCTTGTTGAAGGTCTCATCGAACTTGATCTTGCCCGGCGGGACCTGGGCCGCGCCGAGGGTGGCGCCGCTGGCCGTGAACTTGAAGCGCTCGCGGTACATGTAGTAGCCGTCGGCGATCGCGTAGCTGACCGCGACGGTGTGCGCGTCGAGCATGCGCGCGGAGAAGCGGAAGGCTTGTTCGGGCGGCAGGAAGTCGTCGTCGGCCGACGCGGGCGTGGCGAACAGGGCTGCCCAGGACAGCAGCAAGGCGAAAATAAATCGGGACATGGATGGCTTGTTTGGATTCTGCGCAGCGGAAATGGTACACCGGGCGGCGGCCCCGCGTGCGGGCGAAAAAAAACCAGGCACGCGGCCTGGTTCTTCTCGTACTGCCCGTCGATTACTCGGCGGTCGGTGCGTTCTCGTCGACGCCGACTTCCGGACGGTCGGTCAGTTCGACGTAGGCCATCGGCGCGTTATCGCCCACGCGGAAGCCCATCTTCAGGATGCGGGTGTAACCGCCGTTACGGTTCGCGAAACGCGGACCGATGTCGGCGAACAGCTTCTGGACGATTTCGCGGTCGCGCAGGCGGGCGAATGCCAGGCGCTTGTTGGCCAGCGTGTCTTTTTTGCCCAGGGTGATGATCGGCTCGACGACCTTGCGCAGTTCCTTGGCTTTCGGAACGGTGGTCTTGATCGCTTCGTGACGCAGCAGCGAAACGGTCATGTTGCGCAGCATGGCGAGACGGTGGGACGAGGTGCGGTTCAGCTTACGGAGGCCGTGACGGTGACGCATGGTAATTCCTTTAAAGAGTTTTAAATTCCAGTTCTTCGATCGTTCATGCGCTGATGCGCGGGAACGCGGACCGGTTCTACAAGGTGAATGCCGCCCACGCCGAATTGCGCGGGCGGCAGGTACGAACTTTTACTTCTCCAGACCAGCCGGCGGCCAGTTTTCCAGCTTCATGCCGAGGGTCAGACCACGGGAAGCCAGGACTTCCTTGATCTCGTTCAGCGACTTGCGGCCCAGGTTCGGGGTCTTCAGCAGTTCGTTTTCCGAACGCTGGATCAGGTCGCCGATGTAGTAGATGTTCTCGGCCTTCAGGCAGTTTGCCGAACGGACGGTCAGTTCCAGGTCGTCCACCGGACGCAGCAGGATCGGATCGACCAGCGGTGCGCGCGACGGCGCTTCCGCGGCGGCTTCGGTGCCTTCCAGGGCGGCGAACACGTTCAGCTGGTCGACCAGCACGCGTGCCGACTGGCGGATCGCCTCTTCCGGGGTGATGACGCCGTTGGTCTCGATGTTGATGATCAGCTTGTCCAGGTCGGTACGCTGCTCGACACGGGCCGATTCCACGGCGTAGGACACGCGGCGCACCGGCGAGAACGATGCATCCAGGATGATGCGGCCGATGGTCTTGTTGGTGTCTTCCGACAGGCGACGGACGTTACCCGGCACGTAGCCACGGCCTTTTTCGACCTTGATCTGCATGTCCAGCTTGCCGCCGGCGGTCAGGTGAGCGATCACGTGGTCCGGATTGATCAGTTCCACGTCATGCGGCAGATCGATGTCCGATGCCAGGACCGGGCCTTCGCCGTCCTTTTTCAGGGTCAGCGTCACGGAGTCACGGTTGTGCACCTTGAACACGACGCCCTTCAGGTTCAGCAGCAGGTCGACCACGTCTTCCTGCACGCCGTCCAGCGACGAGTATTCGTGCACGACGCCGGCGATCGTCACTTCGGTCGGCGCGTAGCCGATCATCGACGACAGCAGGACGCGGCGCAGCGCGTTGCCCAGCGTGTGGCCATAACCACGTTCGAACGGCTCCATCACGACTTTCGCGTGGCCGGCGCCGAGGGTTTCGACGTCGATGATACGTGGCTTCAACAAACTATTTTGCATGAGTGTCCTCTTCAATACCCTCGGCTCGTTACACCGATAAGGCTGATGGCATCAGTGAAAACGCCTGCTTCTTCGAGCAGGCGGTCTTACGAATTCTGTGTTGACGCATTTAACGTCGTTCCTGCGAAGGCAGGAACCCAAGTTCGTACCGCAGTTGGCAGCGCAATACCTGGGCCCCTGCCTCCGCAGGGGCGACGAGGTGGCAGTGCCAAGCCTCGTCGCGACCTGCTATTAACGCGAGTACAGTTCGACGATCAGCGCTTCGTTGACGTCGGCAGCGATCTCGTTACGCTCCGGGAACGAACGGAAGGTACCTTCGAACTTCTTGGCATCGACCGACACCCAGCTCGGGAAGCCGACTTGTTCAGCCAGCGACAGCGCTTCAGCGATACGCACTTGCTTCTTGGCCTTTTCGCGCACAGCGACGACGTCGCCGGTCTTGACCTGGTAGGAAGCGATGTTCACGACCTGGCCGTTGACGGTGAAGGCCTTGTGGCTCACCAGCTGACGCGCTTCGGCGCGGGTCGAGCCGAAGCCCATGCGGTATGCGACGTTGTCGAGACGTGCTTCCAGCAGCTTCAGCAGGGTTTCGCCGGTGTTGCCCTTGCGGCGCGATGCCTCGGCGAAGTAGCGGCGGAACTGACGCTCCAGCACGCCGTAGATACGCTTGACCTTCTGCTTTTCGCGCAGCTGGTTGCCGTAGTCCGAGGTGCGGGCGCCCGACTTCACGCCGTGTTGACCCGGCTTGACGTCCAGCTTGCACTTCGAATCGAGCGAGCGACGTGCGCTCTTCAGGAACAGGTCGGTGCCTTCACGGCGAGCCAGTTTTGCTTTTGGTCCGATATAACGTGCCACGTTAAACTTCCTTTATTTGAATAATCACGCCCCGGATGCAGATATGATAAATTCTGCAACAGGCGCTAGTCCGGTTCTGCCAGAGACCGGACGTGGCTTACAAAAAGCCTCGAATCACGACGATCCAAGGCGACAATAGCCGGGCAGTATAACCCATTTACGGGTTCACTGCACCGGCGATGCTTGACCACGAGGATGCAGTCAAAGCGCGTAGCGTATCCACAACAGGCGGGCGAACCCGCCAGTCGATTTAGATACGACGGCGCTTCGGCGGACGGCAACCGTTGTGCGGTACCGGCGTCACGTCCTGGATCTCGGTGATCTTGATGCCCAGGTTGTTCAGCGCGCGCACAGCCGATTCACGGCCAGGGCCCGGGCCCTTGATGCGCACTTCCAGGTTCTTCACGCCGTATTCCTGAGCGACCTTGCCAGCAGCTTCAGCTGCGACCTGCGCCGCAAACGGGGTCGACTTACGCGAACCCTTGAAGCCGGCGCCGCCGGAAGTTGCCCACGACAGGGCATTGCCCTGACGATCGGTGATCGTGATGATGGTGTTGTTGAACGATGCGTGGACGTGTGCGATGCCTTCGGCGACGTTCTTTTTGACTTTCTTGCGGATGCGAGCTGCAGCCGCAGAGCTTTGTTGCTTAGCCATGGTCGGTTCCTAGATTATTTCTTCAGCGATTGAGCGGCCTTGCGCGGGCCCTTGCGGGTACGTGCATTGGTACGGGTGCGCTGACCGCGGACCGGCAGGCCCTTACGGTGACGCATGCCGCGGTAGCAGCCCAGATCCATCAGACGCTTGATGTTCATGGACAGTTCGCGACGCAGATCGCCTTCGACCACGAACTTGCCAACCTGCTCGCGCAGCTTTTCCAGTTCGGTGTCGTCCAGGTCCTTGACCTTCTTGTTGGTAGCAACGCCGGTCGCAGCGCAGATCTGCTGCGAACGGGTACGGCCGATGCCGTAGATCGCCGTCAGGCCGATGACGGTGTGCTGATGATTGGGGACGTTGACCCCTGCAATACGTGCCATTCGATATTCCTCGTATTAACCTTGACGC
>Ga0308163_10000710_pt1 | contig 48810 bp, 38 predicted proteins | sample PhyTR1_FD_201037 | JGI IMG/M metagenome (GOLD analysis project Ga0308163, IMG submission 201037) | Phyllosphere microbial communities from UC Gill Tract Community Farm, Albany, California, United States - DLSLT.R1 | ecosystem: Host-associated > Plants > Phyllosphere > Unclassified | place: USA... | reverse complement strand
ATCTGTTCTTATTTGTCTGACAGATCTAACTTGAAAAATCAGTGCGGTCCATGTACTTTGAACTTGTACTGGTTTATCCCGCTCTGCGTTTTATAAATGACATCTCTTTAATGAACTTCTCGGCACTCACCTCGCGGCGGCCTTCTATATGTTGCAATGGTTTGTTTCAATTCCGCAGGTCTTAATATTCCTGCTTATTTCCTCATTCCAATGTTTCAATCGTGTTATTCGCTTTCCGGCATCCGCCGTGCTGCGTTTCCCTTTTTTGTTGGGACTGCAAAGGTAGAAATCTTTTTTAATTTGTCAAGCTTTTTATTTTTTATTTTTCAAGGCTTTAAAACCTTTCAAATATTTGAAACCTTAACAATGATTCCACTTTACACGCCTTTCAAAAAACTAACTCCTTTACCTCTCTCACTAATCCTCTTCCTCCGAAGCGGGATGCAAAAGTAGGAAAAATTCATCTACTGCCAAACATTATCAGCAATTCATTTGTATACATGTGATAACAGCTTAATTTTCAGGCAGAAAAACTTTGCAGCATCTATTACGCATCTGAAGTAGATATGTTGTATCAGGGAATATGGTGAATAGTATACTTACACATGCCTTGTAGGGGTCTGAGCTGGTTCTCATTCGGTATTGACAGATGGCAAACACGGGGTTAACAGGCGGTTAACAGGCAAAAAGGCCACATGCTGCCTGTTAACCGCCTGTTAACCCCCTGTTGAAAGTCCGTCGATACCAAACAAAAACCCTGGCAGAACCTATCAAAATGCCTGTTTGTATACAAGCTATACTGATCACTCACACTGGAAGCTGTAACGCAGCTCTGAAAGAAAGCAAAACTATTCATGTCAACATTCCGTACTCCTATTATATATACCATCTATACACTACCAGTATCAATATCATAGTAGGAGCATGAGTAGAGACCAGGGCACCTGATCTACGACTGCGACATGCAAGCGACCTGATAGTATGCGAGAAAGATAAAAACTCACTGCTCTGCCCTATTTGTTAAATTATGTTAACTGCTTGACTGCTATTCAGCCTTTATCTAGCTTAGCGGACTATTATTTTTAATTGACGTTATCGTATTATTAACTTATCTTTGCAGAATGTTTAAAATTAAACACGTTTTTATATTAAGTTTTACAGTAATTGCCTTGACTATTGCAGGTTGCAAAAGCCGTTTTGAAAAAATCAGGCTGAGCAATGACGTGGCTAAAAAGTACCAGGAGGCCATTAAACTGTACAATAAAAAGGATTATTCTAAAGCATTGATCTTATTCGAAGATCTTTCCCAAAAATACAGGGGAAGAACTGAGGCCGAAGATTTGAACTATTACTACGCCTACACATTATTCCGTTTAAAGGATTACACTACTGCAAGATACCAGTTTAAATACTTTGCAGATACATACCCAACCAGTAAAAACGCAGAAGAATGCCGTTACATGGGCGCCTATTGCTACTATCTGGATTCTCCTGAATACACCCTGGATCAGGAAAACACATATAAAGCAATTGATGCATTACAGTTATTCATCAACTTATACCCAAAAAGCGAACGCGTTGCACAGGCGAGTCAGTACATTACAGACCTGCGTGCAAAACTGGAGCTGAAAGCCTATACCAACTCAAGGTTGTATTATGACCTGGGTGGTTATGACATTGCCAACTACAAATCTTCTGTGATCTCACTGAAAAACGCAGAAATCGACTTCCCGGATATTAAATTTATCGAAGAAATGGACCTGCTGATCGTTAGATCACAATACGATTTTGCAAAAAATAGTTATCCTTTCCGTCAGGAAGACAGATTTACCGAAGCAATTGGCTACGCAAACGAATTTATTGAAAAACACCCTGAAAGTAAGTATCTTGCAGAAGCTAAAACTTTGAAAAGCAACAGCGAAGAAGGGATAGTAAATGCCAAACAACTGATGACGCTTGCAGCTAACCAGGAAGCAAAATATAAAGCTCTCCTTGCACAGGAAGCAAAGTCAGACAGTACCACTACTAACAAAAAGATTAAAATAACAACCCCCAAACAATAATGAATACGAATAAACCCGCCATACCAAATACTACGGTAACAAGAAATGTAAATGATTTAGATCAAAAGACAGAAAATATCTATGAGTCTTTAGTGATTATTTCTAAAAGGGCTAATCAGATTTCTAACAACATGAAAGAAGAACTTCATGGTAAATTAGCTGAGTTCGCTTCGTCTAATGATAACCTGGAGGAGATTTTCGAAAACAGAGAGCAGATTGAAATCAGCAAGCACTATGAGCGCATGCCTAAACCTTCACTGATTGCTATTGATGAGTTTCTGAACGACAAAGTTTATCACAGAAATCCGGCAAAAGATCCGCAATAATACCAGCATATCCGTTAATTTGCATAACCACTTGCAATAATAGACCATGCTCAATAATAAAAACATTATCCTTGGCGTTTGCGGCAGCATCGCAGCCTATAAATCTGCCACTTTAGTCAGACTACTGATTAAGGCCGGCGCAAACGTCAAGGTAATTCTCACTGCTGATGCGGCAAACTTCATTACACCGCTCACCCTCGCTACCCTTTCTAAAAATCCTGTTTATACAAAATACTTCGAAGAAGAAACCGGCGTATGGAGTAACCATGTAGAATTAGGCCTCTGGGCAGATTACATGATTATTGCACCCGCAAGTGCCAATACCATTGGTAAGATGGCAAACGGATTGTGCGACAACCTCCTTAGTGCAGTATACCTGAGTGCAAAATGCCCGGTATTCTTTGCACCAGCTATGGATCTGGACATGTGGAAACACGACAGCACAAAAGCCAATGTACAGAAGCTCCAGGAATTTGGCAATGTGATGATCTCCCCAAATAGCGGAGAGCTGGCCAGTGGACTGCATGGAGAAGGCAGAATGGCAGAACCGGAAGAAATCATTGCCTTCCTCATTGGCACCATTAAAAACAATCTTCCCCTGGCTGGAATAAAAGTGATGGTTACCGCCGGTCCTACTTACGAACCCATTGATCCGGTGCGCTTCATAGGCAACCATTCCTCAGGAAAAATGGGTTTCGCTATAGCTGATCAAATGGCGGAACTTGGAGCAGATGTAACATTGATCAGTGGCCCCACTTCAGAAAAAACAAGTCGCCAGATCCGAACGATCGATGTTATGACCGCAGCGGAAATGCTCGAAGCCTGCAAAAGCAGCTTTACGCAAAGTAACATCATCATCATGAGTGCCGCTGTGGCAGATTACACACCTGCACAGGTATCCCTGCAAAAGATCAAAAAAAAGGATGAAGAATTTAGTATAGCGCTCAAAAAAACTACAGATATCCTGCTTACCCTTGGGCAGCTGAAAACGCCGGAACAGATTCTGGTAGGTTTTGCCCTGGAAACGAACAACGAGGAAGAAAATGCCGTTTATAAACTGAAGAAGAAAAACCTCGACCTGATTATACTCAATTCACTTCAGGATGCAGGCGCAGGCTTTAAGAAAGATACGAACAAAATTACTATCTTTAATCGTGCAGCAGAAAAAACAACCTACGGACTAAAGTCTAAAGCCGAAGTAGCCAAGGACATCTGCACTGCAATATTAAAGCTCTATAAGGCATGAAAAAGACACTGTCTCTCATTGTACTGTTCATATTATCCCTCAGCAGTGGTTATGCACAGGAATTAAATGCCCGGGTTCTGGTAGTTGCCCCGCAGGTATCCAATATGAACAAGGCCAATGTAGACCTGATACAGTCTACCATCCGAAATTTCCTCAATAACAATAAATGGAGCAACCAGACTTACCAGCCTCAGGAAAGAATTGAATGCAACTTCGTCATTACCATAACGGCGTGGGACGGAAGTTCCGCCTACAAAGCAGAAGCACAGATACAAACCAGCAGGCCGGTTTATGGAACTTCTTACAACACTACCCTGCTGAATCTGAGCGATAAGGATTTTGATTTTAACTACAATGAAGGCCAGCCCATCGATTATTCTGATCAGAATTACCTCACTAATCTAAGTTCGCTGCTATCTTATTATGCATTTACTATCATCGGACTTGATAAAGACAGCTTCAGTAAACTCGGAGGAACCCCTTATTATCTGAAAGCACAGACAATCCTCAATATAGCCCAGGTATCCGGCAATTCTGGCTGGAAGGCATTTGACGGACTGCGTAACCGGTACTGGCTAAACGAAAACCTGCTCAACAAAAGTTTCGAAGAACTCAGGGTGTTTATTTATAATTATCACCTGAATACGCTCGACCATATGCAGGCTGATCCTGCAAAGGCTACGAAACTGATGTTGGCTTACCTTCCCGATTTAAAAATGATGGATAAAAAAAAACTTGGTTCCATTTTTCCGAACGTCTATTTTGCCACCAAGGCTGAAGAAGTAGTCAGTGTCCTGTCCATGGGCAGCGCTCAGGATAAAATTGATGGCTACAACCTTCTTAATGAGATTGACCCCGCAAACCTGAGCAAATACGACGCACTCAAAAAGAATTAAAATTCCATATCTTTCTCTATTTCAATATATTTACACTTATTTTAAAAATAATTTTGTTTATACGAATAACTTCGTACATTTGAATACGAAACAATTCGTATAAATAATTATGTCTTCAGAACTTACAGCAAAACCAACGGAAAGCGAACTGGAAATACTCCAGATATTATGGGAGAAAGGGAACTGCACGGTTAGGGACGTACATGAGATCCTTACCAGGAACAAAGAAGCCGGGTATACTACTACCCTTAAACTGATGCAGATTATGCATGAAAAAGGGCTTGTGGAAAGAGATACAAGTTCAAAAACACATATATACAGCGCCTTGGCCAGTCAGCAGAAAACACAGCAGCACCTGGTTTCAAGATTAATTGACAACGCATTTAACGGATCTGCGGCGAGGATGGTAATGCAGGCATTGGGAAATCACAAATCCAGTAAAGACGAAATAGAAGCAATAAAGAAATACTTAGACCAATTAGATCAAAAATAATATGGAAACTTTATTACACAATCTCGTACAGGCCACCGGCTGGAGCATACTGCACTCACTATGGCAAAGTGCCCTGATCTATGCATTGCTCCTGCCCTTCCAGATGAAGGTATTTGGTCTCAATGCCAGACAGAAATATGCAATGGCCTACGGTTCGATATGTCTGATGTTCGCATCATTTGTGTTTACCTTTAACCTGGCTTTTCACTGGCCTACAGAAATAGCATCCCAAAACTTTGCTGTCCCTGCGATAGTCTTGCCGACAGCATTGCCGGCTAATTTAGCACACTACGTCGAGATGGTGTTTCCTTACCTCGTATTGTTTTATAGCTTAGGTCTGATCGGACAATCCCTGATCGTGATCCAGGGCTACCGAAAAGTACAATCGCTTAAAAAAAGAGCCTACACGATCATTCCTGAAAGCTGGAACACGCTTTTTCAGAACCTGAAAATAGAATTGAACATCGAAAAAGAGATCAACTTCCGCCTGTCTGACCATGTGAGTGTCCCCCTGGTAATCGGCTTCTTTAAACCGGTAATCCTGTTTCCTATCGCTCTTGCTGCACAAATGGATCTCAAACAGGTAGAAACTATTTTGATTCACGAACTTTCACATATCAGAAGGAATGATTACTTCTTCAACCTGGTTAAGACTATGATTGATACCATCCTGTTTTTCAATCCTTTTGTATGGCTTGCAGGCAGATTCATAAATATTGAAAGAGAGCATGCCTGTGACGACCTCGTCGTAAAAGTAACACATACTCCGCTTACATATGCCCATGCATTATTGACACTTGAACTGATAACTGATAAAAGCAGTCCTGTACTGGCCCTGGCCGCTACAGGAACAAATCAACACCTATACCAACGTATTAAAAGAATTACTGATATGAAAACTACATATGCCAACTCCAAACAAAAGTTATTTGCAGTAACCCTGACCTTCGCAACGATCATTTCACTGGCCTGGATTAATCCCTCCAAAAAAGAAAAAACAGTAAGTACTGTACCACATACAAAAGATCTGATACAGAAATCCTCGGAAATATGTTTTCAGGATACCACTAAGAAAAAGAACAGGAAACAATTTAAAATTGTAAATACAGATTCTGTATATGTCCCGGCACCAAATGCACCGGCCGCACCAGAAAAAACTCCTGTTGCCCCTGTAGCTCCTATCGCACCGGCAGCGCCTGGAAATGTAGCTGCTCCAAAAGCACCTAAAACTCCTGTGGCACCAGAATTAGCAGACCTGGATGTAAATGTCAGTCCTTTGACAGACGTAATTGTAAATTTCTCTGACAATGTTATGGAAATGACGATGGCTCATTTTAACGGTAAAAATCCTGACGAAATAAAAAAAATGCAGGCAGAAATTCAGAAAAAAGGTGCTGAGCTTCAACGCAAGTTCAACTCCCCCGAACAAAAAGCCAATTGGGAGAAAATCGGTGCTGAGATGAAAGCTAAGTATGACAGTCCGCAGGAAAAGGCTAAATGGGAAAAGTTTGCCAAAGAAGCCGAACTCCATGCGCAAAAAATGATGAATGATCCGGAATTTAAAAAGAACCTGCAAAAAATCACGATCACCCGCCAGCAGCCAATGAAAATCGTTATTGAAAACGAAGATACCCGGAAGCTGAAGGAAAGTCCTGAATATCTCGAACTCAAAAAGAAATTTGATAGGGATGTGGAGGACCTCCTGAACAAGAAAAACAAAAAAGACGAGAACTAAATCATAAGACTTCTTATTTAGAATAGCCCTGTACAGGAAATCTGTGCAGGGCTATTTTTGTTTACAAAGAAATAAACATCCATTGACTAAGTTTTCATAATTTAGCAAAGAATATGCTACAGAAACTTTCTATACGTAATTACGCATTGATCGATAGTGTTGATCTGGAACTCGACAAGGGTTTGAACATCATCACTGGTGAAACAGGTGCGGGTAAGTCTATTATGTTAGGCGCACTTTCCCTGATTCTGGGCCAGCGCGCGGAAACCAAATACTTCTTTAACCAGGATAAGAAATGTGTGATCGAGGGGCAGTTTAAACTTTCAGGTACATCCCTGCAGGGTTATTTTGAAGAACTTGATCTTGATTTCCATCAGGAAAGTATTTTGAGGAGAGAGATCTCTATTGATGGGAAATCAAGGGCCTTTATCAATGATACCCCGGTTACACTGGCGGTCATGAAACAGGTAGGAGAAAAACTGATTGACATCCATTCACAGCATGCCACCTCCGAAGTAAATGATCCGGGCTTTCAGTTATCGGTAGTTGATACACTTTCGGATCATATGCCGCTGCTGACCGACTATCGCCAGAAATTTAAAACTTATAAAAAACATTTGCAGCACCTGATCAATATGCAGACATCTGCTGATGAAGCAAGGAGCAAACAGGATTATGAGCAATTTCTGTTCAATGAACTGGAAAACGCAAATTTAAATGCAGATGAGCAGGCTTCACTCGAGATGGAACTGGAAGCACTGAACCATGCTGAAAGTATAAAAAGAGGATTGGTAAATGGCCACACCTTACTTGATGGAGAAGAAACTGCTGTTATTCCGATACTGAAAGAAGTAGTGAACCAGATACAGGGGATAGAAAAATTCAATCCGGCATATGTAGCACTCAATGAAAGATTACGCTCTGCTCTGATAGAGATAAGGGATATTGCAGAAGAAACATCCGTATTTGAGGAAAACATCGTTTTTAATCCTGCACGTATCGAAGAGATCAATACCAGGCTGGATACAGTTTATACCCTTCAGCAAAAACACCGCGTAAACAGTATTGAAGAATTACTGGCTATTCAAACGGAACTTTCAGATAATCTGAATACACTGCTGAACAGCGATGAAGAAATAGAACGCCTGATCAGGGAGATCAATAAACTCAAGATCGATCTGGAAAAAATAGCAGACACACTGACAAAAAACCGCAGCAAGGCAATTGATATTGCACAAAAACAGGTCGGAGAAATTTTAGTACAGATAGGAATGCCAAATGCTAAAATTAAAATCGAGCAGACGGTAGTAGAAAACCTGAACAAAGATGGCAAGGATATGATCTCATTACTATTCTCGGCAAATGCAGGACAAGCACCCGCACCTGTGGGAAAAGTTGCCTCAGGAGGCGAGCTTTCCAGACTGATGCTGGCGATAAAATCAATCATCTCCAAACATACGGCACTGCCTACACTGATCTTTGACGAAATTGATACAGGTATATCTGGTGAAACCGCACTCCGCGTAGGGGATGTTATCGGTGAGCTGGAACAAAACATGCAGGTCATCTGCATTACCCACCTGCCACAGATCGCTGCCAAAGGTGAAGCACATTACTTTGTCTATAAAAAAGAGGATGGTGAAAGAACCACCACAGGTATCCGCAGGTTAACTAATCAGGAACGCGTCATGGCAATTGCCGAAATGCTCAGTGGTAAAAACCCGGGCGAGTCTGCACTCAAAAACGCAGAAGACCTGCTGAGCTTCAAGAATTTGTAGGATAAAACTCTCAGGAGACAGCAGCATGTTTCAATTTAACTTATTTTAACAATTTAAAGCCTCCTGCAGGCTTTTTTTTATTTCAAAATGGCCTGAAGATAAGTTAAATTAGTCCCATGATTAAATATCTCCTTGGGACAGTTTTAATGCTGGTATTTTGTGTGAATTTGCAGGCCCAGAAATTGTATTCCATTACAGGAGTTGTACAGGATAAAAAAGGAGAAACACTTCCCGGGGCGGGTATCTATCTGAGTGGGTATACCACAGCAACAGTAACCAACAATGACGGGCAGTTTAACCTTGCGAAGTTAAAACCAGGATCCTATGAGGTTGTTGTGCAGATGATGGGATATCTGCCCTACAGTAAAAGTGTGATCATCTCCGATCAGTCTGTCAATATCAAAATCATTCTGCAGGAAAATACAGTTCAGCTAAATGAAGTTGTAATTACAGCGGATCCCAACCGTGAAAAGAACCTGCAGCTATTCAAAGAGTTTTTTATCGGGCGAACGCCCAATTCTGCTAAATGCAAGATCCTGAATCCTCAGGTATTGTATATCAAATACGATGGAGATCACAGGATTCTGAGTGTCACCAGTAATGAGTTCCTGGTTGTGGAAAACAAAGCACTGGGCTACAGGCTAAAGTATATGCTCAACCTTTTCGAATATAATTTTGATACAAGAATTGTATATTTCTCCGGCCTTCCGGTATTTGAAGACCTGAAAGGCTCTGGCAGCAAGAGAAGAACATGGCTGAAGAACCGGGAGATCGCCTACGCAGGTTCTCCTCAGCATTTCTTTCAGGCACTTTACAGGAATAAAGTAGAGGGAGAAGGTTTTATCATTTATAAACGAATCAAGATTCCGAATCCAAACAGGCCTTCTGATGCATATCTTGCTGCTGCCAGGGCCAGGTTACTGAGAAAAAGGAAAAGTCAGGTGATCATCGGATCCATTGTCACAGATTCCCTGAACACGCTGCAGCAACTCGCAAACCTGCCAAAGGATTATACCAGCTTAGATATGTCAGGCGTCTCAACAGATACACTGGTGAAACAGATGTACCCTAATATGAAGACCATCAATTATAAAGATGAACTTTATGTGATGTACACCAAGGAAGAAGAAAGCATCGGTTACTCCAACACAGGCCATTACATAATGAGACCTTTAACAGTTCCAAATTATGAAATCTCGGTAGTGCAGATGCTACAGGGCCCGGTTAGCTTTTATGCCAATGGAGGCATGCATGATGCCAAATCATTATTATACGAGGGTTTCTGGGCCTATGAAAAAATCGGCGATATGGTACCCATGGATTATGTCCCCCTAAATAAAAGATAAACCGCCTATTGCATTATACTAATATTATTAGTATTTTTAGCTAACTATACTGGAGATATGTTAGAGGATAAAAATACGGGTAATTACCTTAAAGGCAGAGGTGCCCAGTTCAACCCGCACAACCGCTTCGCGGCGAATTCCTATGTACAGGAACATGCCGAGGGTATTGACGACTGGGAAGTGGAGAACCACAAAACAACATTTATTATTGGCACATCAAAATCTATTGTCAACAAGGTGGATAGTCCTGATGTAGGCATGGCTTATTCCCTGAACCCTTACCAGGGATGCGAACATGGCTGCACCTACTGTTATGCCAGGAATGCGCACGAATACTGGGGCTTCAGTGCAGGTCTGGACTTCGAGAGGAAAATCATCGTGAAAAAAGATGCGCCTGATCTCTTTAAAAAATTCCTTGAGCGCAAGGGCTGGAATGCAGAAACTATCTCCCTGTCGGGCAATACAGATTGTTATCAGCCGGCAGAACGTGAATATAAACTGACCCGTCAGCTGCTTGAGATTGCTTTGGCATATAAACAGCCTATAGGTATGATTACCAAAAATTCCCTGATCCTCCGGGATAAGGACATCCTTCAGGAAATGGCAAAGCTCAATCTGTGTATGGTATATGTTTCCATCAACAGCCTTGACGAGAAACTGCGGCTGCTCATGGAACCCAGAACTACTACTGCAAAGCAGAGACTAAAAGTAGTGGAAGAACTGAGTGCCGCAGGAATACCTACCGGAGTAATGGTTGCCCCTATTGTTCCGGGTTTAAATGACCATGAAATCCCAGCTGTATTAAAAACCATCGCATCTTGTGGAGCTATTGGAGCCGGGTATACTATAGTGAGGTTAAATGGGGCTATCGGAGGAATTTTTGAGGACTGGCTGCGCCAGAATTTCCCTGACAGGTTTGACAAGGTATGGCATATGATACAATCCTGTCATGGCGGCAATGTAAATGACAGCCGCTTCGGAGAGCGGATGCGCGGGGATGGAAATATTGCGCAGATAATCCGTGATACATTTAAGCTGCACTGCAGAATCAATAACCTCAACACAAAATCTGTCGTTCTAGACTCAGGGATATTCGCTGTGCCAACCCAACAGACGAAGATGTTCTTATAAACAAAAAAGGCTGCCTTTGAGGGCAGCCTTATATTTAAAAGAACTCATGTCTTATACTTCTTTTTTCTTCTTACCAGGACTCTTGTTCTCCACTACAATCAGATCAGTTTCTTTATTGTAGTCGATCTCAAGAATATCTCCATCGTTGATCTCTCCCTTAAGGATTTCTTCAGCAATAGGATCTTCCAGGTATTTCTGTATCGCACGTTTCAGCGGGCGGGCACCAAAGTTACTGTCAAAACCTTTGTCGGCAATAAAGTCTTTCGCCACATCAGTTAACTTGATCTCATAACCCAAACTATGTACACGTCCGAATAAAGATTTCAGTTCGATATCGATGATTTTGAAGATCTCTTCTTTACCAAGGGTATTGAACACGATTACATCGTCTACACGGTTCAGGAACTCAGGAGCAAAAGCACGTTTCAGCGCATTTTCAATTACTCCCCTTGAGTGCGAATCTACCTGATTGGTTTTAGCAGTAGTAGAGAAACCTACACCCTGTCCAAAATCTTTCAGCTGACGGGCACCAATATTTGAAGTCATGATGATGATCGTATTTCTGAAATCTACCTTACGGCCTAAACTGTCAGTCAGTTGTCCTTCATCCAATACCTGCAATAAGATATTGAATACATCAGGGTGAGCTTTTTCAATCTCATCCAGCAGGATCACTGCATATGGTTTACGGCGTACTTTTTCAGTTAACTGACCACCTTCTTCGTAACCTACGTATCCCGGAGGCGCTCCCACTAAACGGGATACCGCAAATTTCTCCATGTACTCACTCATATCAATCTGGATCAGTGAATCATCACTGTCAAACATGAATCTTGCAAGTTCCTTGGCCAGTTCAGTTTTACCTACACCCGTTGGGCCTAAGAAAATGAATGAACCGATAGGTTTTTTAGGATCTTTCAATCCTGCTCTGGTACGTTGTATAGCCCTTGTCAGTTTCTTGATGGCATCATCCTGTCCAATGATTTTCGCTGCAACAGTTTCCTGCATGTTCAGCAATTTCACACTGTCAGTCTGGCCAACACGCTGTAAAGGTATACCAGTCATCATGGAAACCACTTCAGCAACGTTATCTTCAGTAACAGTATAACGTTTGGTTTTGGTTTCAGCTTCCCATGCAGATTTAGCGCGTTCAAGTTCTTCCAGCAGATTTTTCTCTGTATCTCTTAACTTGGCAGCTTCCTCATATTTCTGGCTTTTAACTACTTTGTTCTTCTCAACTTTGATATTCTCAATTTTAGTCTCGATATCAATGATGTTTTCAGGAACATGGATATTGGTTAAGTGTACCCTTGAACCAGCTTCATCCAAAGCATCAATAGCTTTATCAGGAAGGAACCTGTCAGTAATATATCTTGAAGTCAGCGAAACGCAGGCGTTGATCGCTTCATTTGTATACGTTACACCGTGGTGTTCTTCATATTTCTCTTTGATACGGTTAAGGATCTCAATCGTTTCATCAGGAGAAGCAGGTTCGATCATCACTTTCTGGAAACGACGGTCAAGTGCACCATCTTTCTCAATGTACTGACGGTATTCATCCAGAGTTGTTGCACCTATACATTGTATCTCTCCCCTTGCAAGTGCAGGTTTAAACATGTTCGAAGCATCAAGTGAGCCAGAAGCTCCACCTGCACCAACAATAGTATGGATCTCATCAATGAACAGAATTACATCCGTAGATTTTTCCAGTTCATTCATTACCGCTTTCATACGTTCCTCAAACTGACCGCGGTATTTAGTACCTGCAACCAGTGAAGCAAGATCTAAAGTAACTACGCGTTTGTTGAACAATACCCTGGATACCTTACGCTGAACGATACGCAGGGCAAGACCTTCTGCAATAGCAGATTTACCTACACCCGGCTCACCAATCAGAATAGGATTGTTTTTCTTACGGCGTGACAGGATCTGAGAAACACGTTCTATTTCCTTTTCACGGCCTACGATAGGATCAAGACGGCCTTCTTCCGCGGCTTTGGTTAAGTCCCTTCCAAAATTGTCCAGTACCGGAGTCTTGGATTTAATGTCAGATACCTTTTTAGGGCTTGAGAAACTTTCCTCTTCGCGGTAATCATCATCTCCGCCAGTTGAGGCACTACCCTGAGTTTCATCCCTGAAGCCGTTTTTGTTAACTTCAACTTCCTGTTTGAAAATCTCATAGTTGATGCTGTATTGCAGCAGAATCTGTGAAGCAATATTATCGTCATCGCGAAGAATAGAAAGAAGCAGGTGCTCCGTTCCTATCAGATCGCTTTTAAATATTTTAGCTTCAAGATATGTGATCTTTAAAACTTTTTCGGCCTGTTTGGTCAAGGGGATATTTCCCAGATTAACCGTCACACTGGATGTACCCCTAACTGCCTCTTCAATTGAGCGGCGTAATTTAGACGTGTCAACTCCGAGTGACTTCAATATTTTGATAGCCATACCATCGCCTTCGCGAATCAGGCCTAACAAAAGATGTTCAGCGCCTATATAATCGTGACCTAATCTCAGGGCTTCTTCCCTGCTAAACGAAATCACGTCTTTTACTTGTGGTGAAAATTTAGCTTCCATATATACCTTTTCTAAAAACAGGAACGCCCTAAACTATAAAATATGTTATAAAAAGCGTCACCAATCTGATTTATTTTATCAACAATTACGCCATATAAAGGAAGAAAGATTTAGATCCTGACGTTATTTCACTAAACTTACTAACTTTTGACACGAATAGCAATAATAATTGCGCTATGAAAAGAAAATAAAAACTACCCCTAAGGTAGTTTAAATAATCATTGTACAAGAAACAACCACAGGTTTTGGGTGAATTGTCCCGGTAATGTAATGATTCTTTACATTAAAACGACCTGTCATTTTGTAAGTTACAACACAATTCGAGTATCAAATTGTCAGTTGCTCCCAACCTGTATCTGCCGCGATTTCCGGGTTTGCCACCAATAATATCACGACATTTCAGGAATATACGCTCAGAATATAAGAATGATAATTTCGTTACTGTGTTCCCTTGCCTATATTTGTGGCTAAGGCCGCAGCGCTCAACTTGAATAGAATATAAACCGCCCTCTAGCAGGCGCAAAACATAACAACCAAAAATGTCAGACGAAAAGATAATCTTCTCAATGGCGGGGGTAAATAAGATTTATCCCCCTCAGAAACAAGTACTAAAGAACATCTACCTTTCCTTTTTTTACGGTGCCAAGATTGGTGTGATCGGTTTAAACGGATCAGGTAAATCTTCAGTTTTAAAAATCATTGCAGGTATAGACAAAGCCTTTCAGGGCGAGGTTGTATTTTCACCGGGTTACACGGTAGGTTACCTGGCACAGGAACCGGAGCTGGATGAAAATAAAACTGTCCGCGAAGTGGTGGAAGAGGGTGTTGCAGAGATCACTGCAATCCTGAAAGAATACGAAGCCATTAATGAGCAGTTCGGATTGCCCGAAGTTTATGAAGATGCCGATGCAATGGATAAACTGATGGCTAAACAGGGGGAGCTGCAGGATAAAATTGATGCAACCAATGCCTGGGAACTGGATACCAAACTGGAACGTGCAATGGATGCCTTGCGCTGCCCGGATCCGGATACCAAAATTGGTGTATTGTCTGGTGGTGAGCGCCGCCGCGTAGCTATGTGCCGCCTGTTGCTGCAGGAGCCGGATGTATTGCTGCTGGATGAGCCAACCAATCACCTTGATGCGGAGAGTATCGACTGGCTGGAGCAATTCCTGAAAGAATACAAAGGAACTGTAATTGCCGTTACCCACGACAGGTATTTCCTTGATAATGTTGCCGGATGGATCCTTGAACTTGACCGTGGTGAGGGTATTCCATGGAAAGGAAATTATTCATCCTGGTTAGACCAGAAAGCAAAACGGCTGGCACAGGAAGAAAAAACAGAAAGCAAACGCCAGAAAACTTTGGAACGTGAGTTGGAATGGGTACGTATGGCACCTAAAGCAAGACACGCAAAATCTAAAGCAAGGTTATCAAACTATGATAAACTGGCTTCAGAGGATTCAAAGGAAAGAGAAGACAAACTGGAGCTTTTTATCCCTGCAGGACCAAGACTGGGGAATGTAGTGATCGAGGCCAACAATGTAACCAAATCATATGGCGACAAGATCCTTTTTGAAAACCTGAGCTTTTCACTGCCACCAGCTGGTATTGTAGGAATCATTGGCCCCAATGGAGCAGGTAAAACTACGCTCTTCCGCCTGATCACCGAGCAGGAAACACCAGATGAAGGAACCTTCAGGGTTGGCGAAACTGTATCTCTTGGATATGTGGATCAGATGCATAACGACCTTGACGGTGATAAAACAGTATACGAAAATATCACCGACGGACTGGATAACATTCAACTGGGCAATAAAGCCGTAAGCGGTCGTGCCTATGTATCTAAATTTAACTTCAATGGTGGCGACCAGCAGAAAAAGGTGAATATCCTTTCAGGTGGAGAACGTAACCGGGTTCACCTGGCTATTACACTGAAGAAAGGTGCCAACGTATTGCTGCTCGATGAGCCTACGAATGATATCGACGTAAATACATTGCGTGCCCTGGAAGAAGCATTGGAAAACTTTGGCGGTTGTGCCGTTGTGATTAGTCACGACAGGTGGTTCCTGGACAGGATCTGTACACACATCCTCGCATTTGAAGGCAACTCGCAGGTATACTTCTTTGAAGGTAACTACAGTGATTACGAAGAAAACCGTAAGAAACGCCTGGGTGATGTAACTCCACACCGTATCCGCTATAAAAAACTGGTTTAAGTAGCTGTTGGCGTTAACTTTTTACCTCAAACGCCCGCAGAGTATCTTCGGGAACAAGTAATAAACATTACCTGTTCCCGAATTTTTGTAAACGATAAGTAAAAGTCAAAAGAAAATATCTGGTAATCTGATTATACTGACTGTCAGTAATGGAATTATCAGATATACTTCTCACCAGGTTGTTCCCCTGATTCAGTAAATCATAGGCCTGCAGCATCATAGTAGCCTGCCTGTTCTTTAACAGGGTCTTCTCCACAGTAAAATTCATCAGCAGCGGGTTCGCAACTTTCAGCTCATACCCGGAATTGATCCTTTTTGAGATATCGGCAATGACCACCCAGCTCTTCCCGATATTGGTGCGCTCATTGATATTAAACTGCCAGGTCTCCACATTCCGTAAACTGTACTGCGCAATAGAATAACGGTTACTGCTGTAATTATACATGGCAGCGCCTGATAATGTAACCCGGCGCTGATTCATCCTGAGTTTAAAGGTCTGCGAGTAATTGATATTCCTGTTGGTATTGAGCACATGGTTGGCAAAGGACACCATATTGATATAATCCCAGGTCCCTCTTAGCTCTGCATTGAATTTATTATGGTCAAAAGGTAAAGAATAGGAATAGACACTGCCAAACTGATACACGCCATTGGCATTTTCAAAATAGGTTTGCTGTTTCAGGCTGTTCAGTGTGTCTTTTACCAGCACAACATTACTCACCACCTGATCTTCCACTACAGAACCATTTAAGCCAAGCATGAGTGTGGCGCCTGTATTTTCGCCAGTGTGCTGGTAGCTAAGTGTTCCTGCATGCGTAAAACTGGATTTAAGGTTCGGATTACCAATAATCACATTCTGGAGATTGCTGATGTTTGGCACAGGCTGCAGCTGGTAAAAATCCGGAGCAGTACTTACACCACTGTAAACAAAGGACAGGTTATCCCAGTCGGAAAATGCATAGCTGAGGTTAATGATCGGCGAGACATTGAGTTCAACATGGTCTATCTTCATGTCATTGCCTTTATATTGCCCGGTCAGCTGGCTGGGCTGGGCTGTTACTCCCAGGTTATAATTGAGGCGTTTTGACTGGTACCTGTAGCTAACTGCGAAGCGGTGAAGGAGAAACGAGGAAGAATACAATGAACTCAATGAGTCTACAACCTTATTGTTGCCTATATTGTTATTCACACGCGTATATAAACTGTTTCTTGTTTTATTGAAGGAAAAGAAATAAGCAAAATCAATATTCTTTTTTACTGCAGAATCCTGACTGGCACGCAGTGGCTCGCTGTACCTGAAATCAGCTGTAACATTATTCGATCTGTTTTCGGTTTCCACCAGCCGGTTTACCACTGAATCCTTGAGCAAGGTATTGTTATTCCTGTTGTAATAACTGATCTGATTTCCGAGCTTTTCTTCTAACTGGTTAATACCTGTGCTGAACGTAATCCCGCCCGACATACTCCTTCCTGGCTTTTCCATACTCCTTGCCCACACAAAATTTCCATTCAGATTGGGCGTTTCTAAATTGGAAAGGTTGTCGCTAAGCAAATCCTGCCTGATCAGTCCTGTTTGTCTTGAATCTGTCTTAGCCAGCCTTGTTCGCTTTACCATCGATCCGCCAAGTGAAGCCTGGAAATAGCTCTTATCTGCTACCGACTGGATATTGAAATTGATCGTATTGTTGTTATCTGTAGACCTGCTGTTGGATTCCGACTTATTACTGATCGTTCCGCCCGGGGTAATTGTTTCTATAGAATTGAGCTGTTTTGAAAGGTTTTTGATATAAGCATAGTTATACACCGCGCTGGCCGTTACGCCATTGGATAATTTATCCCGGTAATTCAGGCCTGCACCAGCATTAGTATTGATACCTGCGTCATTACTGGTATTATTTGAATTGCTGCTCAGCCCGATCTGCTTGCTTCCCTGCCAAAGATTACCATTTCCCTGCAGCCCATACCTGTGGTCTGTTCCACCGCTTGCAGAAGCATTGCCAAAAGTACCGTTGTTCTGTCCTGCTTTGGTCACCAGGTTCAGCATCTTCTGGGATTCGCCCGTCTTCATACCCGTAAAATTTGCCTCATCACCATAATCATTAATGATCTGTAATTTATCGATGATGTTTGCAGGAAGCTGCCTGATAAAATCCTTCACATTATTTGTGAAAAAGTCTTCCCCGTTTACACGCAGTTTAACCAGCGGTTTGCCCATGGTGAAAGCATTTCCATTGGCATCTACTTCTACCCCGGGTAACTGCCGCAGCAGGTCCTCTACCCTGTCGTTCTCATATATCTGGTAAAATGAAGCGTTAAATTCTATGGTGTCTCTTTTGATCCTGATGGGTTTATCCCTTCCTTTAATCACTACTTCGTCCAGCAGGTTAGATTCGAGATGAAGCATTATGGGATAGAGGATGAGATTAATTTGGTCTTCCTGATAGGCGTAAGCCATCGAGTATGGCTTAAAGCCTACCCTCATGATCAGAAGGGAAATATTATCGGCTGTAATGCCGGCAAAGGCAAACCGTCCGCGGCTGTCGGTAACGGTGTTGAGTGTGTCTTTATCCGCAATCATGATTACATCTGCACCAGGGACCGCATCCCTGAGGGAATCTATAACACTGCCGCTGACCTTTCGCTGCACCTGTGCATCGGCTGCAACTGAGCATAAAAGCCAGAACACATTAAATAAAATGATGCATTTTAAATGAGTCAGATTTCCGTGAAATTTTAAAAAATCAACCATTTGCCATGCAATACTATTATCCCTGGGTGCGAATAAAATATTTCCCGTTGTTATGGGATGCTATTCAATCTTCCGTTCACAAGTATAACGGTTTGTTCTATCAAATTAACCGAATATTCTTAAATATCCGGTTAAATTTTATCACAACGGCTGATTAATCTGCTTTTGGGGCTCCTGCTTTCTCTGGTCTCGGTCCTCTTTTATAGATCACTAATCCATTTAAGAAATTTCTGAGGATCTGATCGCCGCAGGGCTTAAAATTAGGATGGTCATCACTTCTGAAAAAAGAGCCCAGCTCACTTTTCGTGATCTTGAAATTCACCAGTTCGAGGATCTTAATGATATCCTCGTTATTCAGTTCCAGCGCTACGCGGAGTTTTTTAAAAATATCGTTATTGCTCATAATTACATTGCTACTTCTATCTTCACTTTTTTGTTTTTTATCTTTTCGTCCCGCAGGGCAGCAAGTATCTTATTGACCATATTTCGTTTTACTGCAACGTATGAACTTTGATCCTTAACCTCAATCAGCCCCACATCATCCTTCTGCAGTCCGCCTTTTTTCAGCAGCAGCCCAACGATGTCAATTTTATTAACTTTATCTTTTTTGCCGGCAGCAATATAGAGGGTCTGCCACTGGCTGTCTTTCGGCAGCTCATAGTTGCCTTTCAGCTTTTCAATCTCAATATCACCTTTCAGAAAAGGATACTTCTCTTCTTCAATCATAATCAGGAAGGCTGTACCCTTGGCATTCATGCGCGCTGTACGTCCGTTTCTATGCAAAAATGCATCTTCAGTGTAAGGAAGCTGATAGTGAATGATGTTTCCCACTTCAGGGATATCCAGTCCGCGGGCGGCCAGGTCTGTAGTGATCAGGATTTTGATACTGCCGTTCCTGAACTTTAACAGGGCACGCTCTCTTTCATCCTGCTCCATACCCCCGTGAAAAATATCATGGGCCAGGTCTTTATCAATCAGGAGGTCACTGATCCGGTCTACCGTTTCCCTGTGGTTACAGAAGATGAGCGAAGTTTGCGCGCCTATCTTACAGATCAGGTCAAACAGCGTGTCCAGTTTGTCTTCTGCAGTAGTAATAATCTTTTTCAGTTTCAGGTCAGGTGCTACCTTAACGTCTTTCAGAAAGTTCACCTCAACAGGCTGCTTCAATCCCGTAAAATCAGGAATATCTTCCATGGCTGTAGCCGAGGTCAGCATCCGTTGTTTCAGGGAGCGCAGGTTGCCGATAATATAGGCCATGTCTTCCTGGAAACCAAACTCCAGGGCCTTATCAAACTCGTCCAGTACCAAAGTGGTGATACTGGATTCATCAAAGTTTTCTTTTCTCAGATGATAGGCAATCCTGCCCGGTGTACCAATCAGTACCGCAGCAGGCTGTTCAAAGTTATTCCGCTCGATCTTTACAGGATGGCCGCCATAACAGCAGTTCACCTTGAAACCTGTCCCCATCTGTTTGAACACCTGCTCTATCTGTAAAGCCAGCTCTCTCGACGGAACAAGCACCAATGCCTGAACACCTTTTGCCTCTGTACTCAGATTTTTTAAAACAGGCAATAAAAACCCAATCGTCTTGCCAGAACCAGTTGGGGCCAGCAAAACAACATCCTTTCCTTTGTTTGCAGCCGCAATTGCTGCCTGCTGCATATCATTTAAAGAAGTGATTTTTAAATTACCCAGTACCTTTTCTACCATCATGCGGCAAAGATAAGGGAATTAAGATAAGAATGGCCGCAAAAGCAACAGGCTAGTAGTTCATCAGTTTCTTCCTGATCTTACCCATTCTCAGCTGCGCCTTTTTTTCAAGCCTCATCAGCATCGTACCCCTCTTATACATCCAGGATGTCACTTTACTGTTTGCCTCCTGAATAGGGGAACAGATCTTCTCTTCCAGGATATCAAGATATTTGGCATTAGACCGGCTTTGTTGAAGTAAATAGAATTCGTTTATCAGCTCTGTGTTCATCTTACCTTTATTTAAATGAGTAAATGGATAATTAAATAAAAACGGTCTGTTGACGGTTCAGCGTATCGGGCCGCTTGATATAAATATAAAAACAATTATGAGGACCGTCAATAGCTACCCTTCTTTTATACTAACAGCTGGTAATGTTTTTTTGTTTCATCCCGGATACCGGCACATACATGCCTTTTGCGGCATGACGATTGCAAGATATGCGTTTTAGTTCTTCAATAATTAACAGGCACAATAATCGTATGATAAAAGTGCCAACATGTATTAAATAACAGATAATGGACAGACATACCTACCAGACCGGTATTATCGGGAACTGTGCTTTTCTTGCACATATCAATAAAAACACAAATGTGGATTGGTTATGCTGGCCGAGGTTCGACAGCTCGTTTATTTTCGGGGGACTGCTCGACGAGGAAAAAGGCGGAGAATACTCTATCCGTCCCAGCGGGGAATATACCTCAGACCAGTATTACCTGGAGAATACCAATATTCTTTGCACAGAAATCACCAATGAAGAAGGCCGTTACAAAATCACCGATTTTGCACCCCGCTTTTTTCAATATGAACGGTACTACAAACCTTTGATGTTTATCCGCAAGATCGAACCGCTTCAGGGTAATCCCAGGATTAAGGTAACCTGTAAACCAACCTTTGCGTATGGAGAAGGTTTCCAGGAAGGATCTCGCGGCAGCAATCACCTGCTGTTCACCGGGAGTGAGCATCACATGCAGCTAAGTACAAATATCTCTTTATCCTATATTGAAGATGAAAAGTATTTCGCGCTGAACGACACCAAATACCTCATCATGACTTATGGTTATAACCTGGAGGCACCGATTGAAAGTACAGCAGAAAGGTTTCTTTTAGAAACCAGGAAATACTGGCGCACCTGGATCAAACATTCTACTATAGCCGGTTTCCAGCAGTCGCTGGTTATCCGTTCTGCATTGGTGCTTAAAATACACCAGTACGAAGATACCGGAGCAATCATAGCGGCAAGTACAACCAGTTTGCCTGAATCTCCGGGAAGCACACGGAACTGGGATTATCGTTACTGCTGGATGAGGGATACCTATTATGTGATCACTGCCCTTAACCACATAGGCCATTTTGAAGAAATGGAACGTTATTTTAATTACATCACTGACATTTCTTTCCGTGATGATAAAAGATATCAACCGCTTTTCGGTATAGCCGGCGAGCGTGTGCTTACAGAGAGGATTCTGACCAACCTGAAAGGCTATCAGGGCAATCAGCCTGTAAGGATCGGCAACCAGGCATTTGAGCACATCCAGAATGACATTTATGGACAGGTACTGATCTCTATGCTTCCCTTGTATTCTGATAACAGGTTTATTTATAGTGAGCGCAAGGACTCTACCATATGGCTGGATTACCTGCTCAGTAAAATAGAAAGCACCATCGATGAAAAAGATGCCGGTATCTGGGAATTCCGTAACCTGGCCAATATGCACTGTTACACCAACCTTTTTCAGTGGGCAGGTGCCAATGCGGCATTGAAAATGGCAAAGAGAATTGGTAACCAGGAATTCCAGGACCGGGCAAGTCAGCTGATCGACCGTGCTGCTGCCCATATTGAAGCCTGTTATGATCCGGAGAGAAAAGTATATAACCATGCTATAGATAGCGAACACCTTGATGCCAGCACCTTGCAACTGATCCTGATGAACTATCTCGACCCGGATTCTCAGCGTGCCAAAGATCACCTGATCGCCCTTGAAGAGGAGCTGAAAGCAGAAAATGGTTTGTTTTACCGTTACCGCCATACAGATGATTTCGGGAAACCTAAAACTACATTCCTGATCTGTGCTTTCTGGTATGTGGAAGCTCTTGCAATCGTTGGCCGTATAGATGATGCGGTAAAAGCATTTGATTCACTGATCAGCTATGGTAATCACCTGGATCTGTTTGCAGAGGACATCGATGAAAAGGATGGCAGTCAATGGGGTAATTTCCCGCAGGCCTACAGTCATGTTGGACTGATGAATGCCGCACACAGAATTGCTATAAAACTGGACAGGCCCGTTTTCCTTTAAGAAAACGAACCTGTCTCTATTAATATTACAGCTGTACCTTGTGTACGGCTGTACTTATTTTAGCTGTGCAGCAGTACTTGCCGATAGAATCTTGAGCAGTTCCCTTACTTCCATAAAGTTGCGCAGGTAATTTCTGGCTGCCGATATATTGCTCCCTACTTTAATGGTGTATGCCGTTGGCGGCAGAGCCTTGAATATGTCTTCATCAGTATGGTCATCCCCAAAAGCAATGATAAAATCGGGGTCGTTTCCATATAACCAGCTCAAAGCTGCCTTACCTTTGTTTACTTCTATATTTTTAAACTCAATCACTTTATTCCCCGGCATCATCTGAAGCCCTTTATCAGCAACAGTTACTTTCAGGTGATTGATGATCTCATTTGCCCTCAGCTCGCCAAGCCCTTCTTCTACCTTGCGGTAGTGCCATACCAGTGAATAACTTTTATCTTCGATAAAGGATCCTGGTGTTCTGTCTGTATAGGTGTCCAGCACTGTTTTCACATCCTGTTTCCACTGATCGGTTAACAAAGGCAGTGATTTCCATTCTTCCTGATCCCTTTTTTGCCATGCGCCATGTTCAGCAATCAGGTCCAGTTTCATGTGTCCGAACCATTGTTCCAGGGTTTGGTTTCTTCTTCCACTGATGATAATTACGCGGTTTGCGGGATCGGCAGTCAGGGTTTCCAGTATTTTATACAATTCCGGGTCAGGCGCTGTTTTTTCAAGATCACCGTTAAACCCAACCAGCGTCCCGTCATAATCAAGGAAGATATACCTTTCGGTAGCCGCCACGTAATCCTTCGCCATTTGTTCTCTTACCACTCTCACTGCAAACTTTGTCAATAACGATTCCTGCAGCTGCTTTACTTCTTCCAGCTTATCCATAAAATTTTTAACCCAAAGGTGTATATCGAATTTTTTAACGATGCCTCTCATTACTGACATCCGTGTTGCCTGTTCCTCTACAGGCATATTAAAGGCCTGCACAATTGTCCTCATTACCTCTCCTATATTATTAGGATTAACAATCAGGGCATCATTCAGCTCTTTCGAGGCGCCTGCCATCTCACTTAAGATCAGTACGCCTGTATTGTCTGTCCTGCTGGCCACATATTCTTTGCTCACCAGGTTCATGCCGTCACGCATTGGCGTAACCAGGCAAATATCTGCTGTCGCATACAGGGCCGACAGGAATTCTATAGGAAAAGACCTGTAGAAGTAGTGTACCGGTAGCCAGTTCAGTGTCCTGTAAGTGGCATTGATATTACCAACCAGCTGATCGATCTGATCACGAAGTTCTTTGTATTGCGGAACGGTATCCCTGGACGGGACAACAATCATATACAAAGATAGATGATCTATATACTCCGGATGCATCTGCAGCAGCAATTCGTAGGCTTGCAGCCGCTGTAAGATACCTTTGCTATAATCCAGCCTGTCGATCGTCAGAACGATCTTGCGTTCCTGCATCGTCTCTTTGAGGGATGCAATCTGCTCTACCACGGCAGGATCAGACACGAGACTTTCAAATTTTACTTCATCTATACCCATAGGGAAAGACTCTACAACAATCTGCCGTTCTCTAAATGTGATTACGTTGTCTGAGATCTTAGCTGTTGTTAAACGTGCTGCTGCACTCAGAAAATGCCTTACATCGTCAAAGGTGTGAAACCCGAGCAGGTCGGCCCCAAACATGCCCTCCACAAGTTCATCCCTCCAGGGGATTAAACGGAAAATCTCATAGGAGGGAAAAGGGATGTGCTGGAAGAAACCAATTGTGACATGAGATTGTACTTCTCTGATGAGTCCAGGCAGTAACAGAAGCTGATAATCATGTACCCAGACAGTATCACCTTCCCTTAAATGCTCGTTTACCGTATCCTTAAATTTCTGATTAACGGTCTGATAAAAATCCCAGTAAGTCTGTTCATAATTTGCATAAGTGACCATGTAATGAAACACAGGCCATAAAACCTCATTCGAGAAACCTTCGTAGTAAAGATTGATTTCATCAGGAGTTAAAAATACAGGGATCAGATTCAGCTCTGCCAGTTTATCTGTTACTTCCTGTTGTCTTTCTTCCGGAACATCAATTCCGGGCCACCCAATCCAAATATTATCTCCTTTTTTATATACAGAGCCAAGGCCTGTTGCCAGGCCACCTTCACTCGGACTCAGGAGATATTCGCCGTTATTTTCTACTATTTTGACGGGTAAGCGGTTTGAAACTATTATTGTTTTGTTTACCATATTACACTTACAAAACTATTGAGCATTGCGATTGTTTGATTTTTCTCCCATTCAGACATTGTACAGACATATATCCAAATGTCAAAATTGTTGATAAACGACTGATTGTTAGCAAATAAACCACAGGAATTTAATGTATATTTAACATAATCAAGTTATTTTTAGAAAACCTGTATACGGGTTGTTACCTAACACCAATAACGTATGACCTGGAAGAAATTTAATGGTGAAGTGATCCACACACCAATTTTAGAAGAAGTAGAACAAGCCATCATCAGAGAGACTGCAAATGGCTATCACCTCAAAGTTTGCATTGGTACTGATTCACAGGTGAAGGGCCCCTTCACAGATTTCGCTACAGTGATTGTTCTGCTCAGGGAACAACACGGAGGATTCATGTTTATCCACCAGGAAAAGAGCCAGCAGAAAATGACGATCAAGGAAAGGATGCTGATCGAAGTACAGAAGTCTATCGAGACGGCATATGCGGTGTGCGACCTGCTGGATCTGTATGATGTAGACCTCGAGGTACATGCTGACATCAACACTAACCCGATGTTTAAGTCGAATAAGGCACTGAACGAGGCCATGGGTTATATTCTGAGCATGGGGTTCATTTTTAAGGCTAAGCCCGAAGCTTTCGCCAGCAGTACCTGCGCAGATAAGATGGTACATTAAGATAAAAGGTCTTTGGACTAATTTAATGCCTTCCGGCGCCTTTCATCGGCAGGCATTAAATTAGTCCAAAGACCTTTAATCATTAGAAATGACCATGGAAAATTCTTAAAGAATATCCATGGCATTTATCCGGGCTTATCCCTGGTGTTCAACTTCGACACCAGTTGACATAACGATCAGTGTACCCTGAGAGTATTTTTCGTTATGCTGACTTACATCCAGTCCTTCTTCTTCTTCTTCAGAAGATACACGGATTGGCTGGAAGATATTGATGATCTTAAAGATCAGGAATGAAACTACAAAGCTGAATATACCTACGATCAGCACACCTTTCAGCTGTGTGAAAAAGAATTCAGGATTACCGTAGAACCATCCGTCAACGCCTGCTGGATTTACTGTTTTTGTAGCAAAAACGCCTGTAAGCAACATGCCCACGATACCACCTACACCATGACAAGGAAAAACATCCAATGTGTCATCAAGTGTAGTTTTCTGTTTCCATGAAACGGCAAGGTTAGAGATAATCGCAGCAAGTGCACCGATGAAGATACTGTGCGGGATAGCAACAAATCCTGCTCCCGGAGTAATCGCAACCAGACCTACTACAGCCCCGATACAGAAACCAAGAACTGACGGTTTTCTGCCTCTCAGCACGTCAAAGAACATCCATGAAAGTCCACCCGCTCCAGCGGCAATGTTGGTGGTAGCAAATGCAGATACTGCCAGACTGGTAGATCCAAGTGCAGAACCAGCGTTAAAGCCAAACCATCCGAACCATAACAAACCTGTTCCGATCAGTACATAAGGAATATTTGAAGGAGGTATTTCCTGGTGCTCCATGTGAACTTTCCTTCTTTTAAGGACAATTGCACCGGCAAGGGCAGCCATACCTGCAGAGATGTGTACAACAGTACCACCAGCAAAGTCTAGCACACCCATTTTAAACAGGATACCTTCAGGATGCCATGTCCAGTGCGCCAGGGGCGAATAAACAAACAGGGCAAACAATACGATGAATGCAATATAAGAAGTAAAACGGATACGTTCAGCCACCGCACCTACAACCAGTCCCGGTGTGATGATCGCGAACATCAGCTGGAACAGGGCAAATAAAGTTAATGGAATAGTTGGCGCAAGGCTCCAGGCATGGCCCGAGTTTACACCGTCAAAGAACAAATAAGTAGATGGATTTCCAATAAATCCGTGAATAGTATCACCAAAGGCAAGACTAAAGCCCACGGTCACCCAAAGGACACTGATTACTCCGGCAGATACAATACTTTTGATCATAGTAGAAAGAACGTTCTTCCTGTGAACCATACCACCATAGAAGAAAGCCAGCCCGGGTGTCATTAAAAATACCAAAGCAGTAGCTACCATAATCCACCCCACGTCAGCCGCATTATACTTACCCTCATCGAAATTAGGGTGTAGAGGTACAAATAGGGCTGCAATCGCTACAATCGCAAAAATTACGAATGGCACAATCTGCTTTAACTGAATTTTGTTCATGAAAATTTGATTTTATAGATTTATAGATAATTTTAAATAGTCACCGGTATAAAATTGGATTTAAATTCCATAAAGATAATTATAAACTCCATTTATTCAAAATTTACTCAGTAAATCCTTTGTAATATTGAATATTATTAAATAATAACCTTACAAAATGAAATAATGAAATTCAAAGCAGCAAAAATGTCAAATAATTGCTTGAATTTCCAAAAATACAGTCAAAATAACCTGGGGATTTTTAGTATTCGAACGAATCCAAACATTCAGAGAACGTAAAAGAACAGTAAATCTTATCCCCATTAGAAAAGTCTTGTTAAAATTATTTAATAAATACACTGCATTGTGGTAACAACCAGTTGCTATAATTTAGCTGAATACAAACAAAAATATGCTAACTGCGTTTTAAAGGTGGTTGATACCTCTTTACTAACTCCATACATGAAAGCTTTTCATCTCAATTTCTCTCAACGTCTGCCAATAAGCCTGGCCGAGGCCTGGGACTTCTTTTCATCACCATTGAACCTGGCTAAGATTACACCTGAGGAAATGGCTTTTACGGTAACATCTGCTTTGCAAGCCGATGAGAAAATGTATCCGGGAATGATTATAACCTATAAAGTTTCGCCGGTGGCCGGTATCAAATTAAACTGGATGACCGAGATCACGCAGGTTGAAGAGCACAAGTATTTTATTGATGAACAGCGTTTCGGTCCCTACAAGTTCTGGCATCACCAGCACCATTTCCGGGAAATCCCTGGTGGTGTGGAAATGAACGATATTCTAACGTACGGGTTGCCCATGGGCATCTTTGGAAATATAGCCAACAGTGTATTTGTTGCAGCCAAGCTGCAGGAAATATTTAATTTCAGAAAGCAAAAAGTAATTGAGCTCTTTGGAGACTATGCTCCTGTCGCAAATGAAAACAAAGCCTTATACTAATACCGGAGCATAAGCTGAGCCTTGTACAATTCCCCTTTTTTCAATTTCCCTGTCGATATAAGTCTGAATAGACGATTTGTTAAGTCCCCAGTTAGGTGCAATCAGCAGATCCCAGTCGGATATACCAAATAAACGCTGGATCACGATATCCGGTCTCAGTAACGGAATCAGTTTGCACAGCAGGTCTGTGTATTCTTCAAGGCTGAACAACTTAAAGGGATCCTTTTTATATTTAGCACCCATGATAGATCCTTCCACAATGTGCAGGTGATGAAACTTTACAAATTTGATCTGCGGGAACCTGTTGATCTCATGGATGTACCCCAGCATCATCTCTTCCGTTTCCCATGGAAAACCAAAAATGGTATGTACACAAAGGTCAAGCCTGGTATTTTCCAGTAATTCTACAGCTGCCACAAATTCAGCATGGCTGCACCCTCTGTTGATCTGTTCCAGGGTTTCGTCATAGATAGATTCCATGCCCATTTCCAGATCCACATCAAAACGGTCAGCATAACTTTCAAGCAGGGCTACTTTCTCGGCATCGATACAATCCGGTCTTGTCCCTACAGAAAAACCAACTACATCTTCAGTATTGATTGACAAGGCTTCGTCATACATCATTTTAAGATAATGTACCGGGGCGTAAGTATTGGTATTGGGCTGAAAATAAACGATGAATTTATCTGCCTTGTAAAAACCCTTGCCACGTTCCATGCCCTGCTCCAGCTGCTCACGTATCGTAGGCAGTTTTCTGGACAGTTCCGGGGTAAAGGAATCTACATTACAATAGGTACAGCCTCCATAGCCTTTGCTGCCATCGCGGTTCGGACAGGTAAACCCGCCGTCAACAATCACCTTAAACACTCTTTGTCCTTTATACTTCGTTTTAAGGTGAGTACCGTAATTATTATATCCTTTTATGCCTGAATCTAGTGGAGTTCCCAATTGCTTTTATTTTCCGCAAAAATACACCTTTTAATTTATGATCAATAAGAATTGGAAATCTCTTCAGCAGGTTTTGACAAATAATAAACAGGAATGCCCAGCAACATGATCAGCACTCCCCATCCGCATGTACTAAACCTGGTGATCAGCAAACCTACACACAGGGCGCCCGCCAGGATAATATAAATAAAGGGCAATACCGGGTAACCGAAGGCTTTATACGGACGCTCGGCATTGGGTTGTTTGCGGCGCAAAATAAAGATTCCGTAGATGGTAAGGATATAAAATATTATCACAATAATCATTACAAAATCAAGCAGGTCGCCATATTTGCCGGTAAGGCACAACAGAGACGTCCACAAACACTGTATCCATAATGCCCAGCCTGGTACGCCGGCCTTATTCAGGATCGCAGCTTTTTTAAAAAACAGCCCGTCTTTGGCCATTGTGTAGTATACCCTTGCTCCTGCCATAATCAGACCATTGTTACAGGCGAAAGTACTGATCATGATAATCACCGCCATCACCAGCGTTCCTGTATCACCAAAAGTATGCTGCGCGGCCGCTACAGCCACCCGGTCAGATTTGGCAAAAGCAATATCATTCAATGGCATCACAGAAATGTACATCAGGTTGGCCAGGATGTAAATCACCGTAACGATGAAAGTCCCAAAAAAGAGGCTCAGTCCTACATTACGTTTTGGATCTTTAATCTCACCGGCAATAAAGGTTACCCCCACCCAGGCATCGCTGGAAAACAGCGAACCAACCATTGAAGCGGCAATCCCTGCCAGCAAAGCACCACCACCAATAGTAACCCAGGATGCAGTTCCGGCATCAAAAGCTGATGTATTCCATGCATTCGTCCAGTTGGCATTCCAGATTTCGGTTTTTGCACCGAACATAAAGCCGCCTATGATCAGCCCGAACAGAGAAAGTATCTTAATGATCGTCATGGTAGTCTGCAGGATCTTGCCTTCCTTTACCCCACGGCCGTTGATATAAGTTAAAAGTATAATCGTAACAATCGAAACCAGCTGTGCGGCATTCAATTTAAAAAAGCCAATACTATAAAGCACGTTCTCATCACTCAGGGGCTCGTAGAGGTAAGCCGCAAATTTTGAAAAACCTACACCAACCGCGGCAATTGTACCCGTCTGGATCACTGCGAAAAAGCTCCAGCCATACAGAAATGCAATCAGTTTATTATACGCTTCCTTCAGGTAAACATATTGCCCGCCGGCATTTGGGAACATTGCACTGAGCTCTCCGTAACTTACGGCAGCAATCATTGTGATCAGGCCGGATAAAACCCAGATCAGAATCAGCCAGCCGGCAGAGCCTACATGCCTGGTAATATCGGCACTGACAATGAATATCCCTGAGCCTATCATTGACCCTACAACAAGCATTGTCCCGTCTAAAAGTCCAAGCTCTCTTTTAAAGGACGCATCCTGGTTTTCGTTTTTCATACAGTGATTTTAGTGAAATGAATTATTTAATCCCAACTTTTTAAACGCTAATATAGGAATCCATAAACATTTCGCAATTATTCATTTACACCCAATCAGGGGGATACTATATAACTATGATTAATTTGGCATTCTCAGAAAGTCTCCTTAATTTGTATAGAGGTGTCTGTACGCCTGATGATTGCAACCAAATATAAACAACATATGAATTTTCTACAGCAAAACTTAATTAACATTATCCCCGTCTTTGGGGGTATCGGAATTTTAGTCATGTTATTCCAGAGCGCCTGGGTTACACGGCAGGACGCGGGCGACAAAACCATGTCTGAACTGGCAGGACATATTGCGGATGGTGCCATGGCTTTTCTCAAAGCAGAATGGAAAGTACTGAGTTATTTCGTGATTATCGCTGGTATCCTGCTGGCCTGGTCGGGTACCCTGCAGGGAAGCGCCGCAGCGCCCATTCATTCCAGCCCTGTAATTGCCATCGCTTTTTTAATAGGCGCGGTATTTTCAGCTTTTGCAGGATATATAGGTATGCGCATTGCTACCAAAGCCAATGTAAGAACTACACAAGCCGCCAGAACAAGCCTGGCACAGGCCCTCAAAGTTTCCTTCAGGGGAGGTACGGTCATGGGATTTGGGGTTGCCGGACTGGCAATTCTGGGACTGGGCGGACTCTTCATTGTACTCTACCATACATTTGTTCATCCTGGTACGCCGGAATCTCCCGAAGAACTAAAAAAAACCATTGAGGTACTGGCAGGCTTTTCCCTCGGAGCAGAGAGCATTGCCCTGTTTGCACGTGTTGGCGGCGGTATCTATACCAAGGCTGCGGATGTTGGGGCCGATCTGGTAGGTAAGGTTGAGGCAGGTATTCCGGAAGATGACGTGAGGAATCCTGCAACTATTGCCGACAATGTAGGCGATAACGTGGGTGACGTAGCAGGAATGGGCGCAGATTTATTTGGCTCTTACGTAGCTACCATCCTTGCCACAATGGTACTGGGGCAGGAAATCATTTCTGCAGATCAGTTTGGAGGCATGGCACCTGTGTTACTGCCCATGCTCATTGCCGGTCTGGGACTGATCTTTTCGATCATCGCTTCCCTGTTTGTCAAGATCAGCAAAGATACAGACAGCGTGCAGAAAGCCCTGAACCTCGGAAACTGGCTCTCCATCCTATTGACTGCCATCGCCTCTTATTTTGCAGTGAAATGGCTGCTGCCAACTTCTATGTCTATCAGGGGTTTTCAGTTTCATGCGATGTCGGTTTACCATTCCATCTTAGTAGGACTGGCTGTAGGTACACTGATGAGCCTGATCACTGAATATTATACCGCTATGGGCAACCGTCCGGTACAGTCCATTATCCGGCAATCCTCTACCGGCCATGCTACCAATATTATCGGCGGACTATCTGTTGGAATGGAATCCACAGTGCTTCCTATCCTTGTACTGGCTGCAGGAATCTACGGTTCATACTATTTTGCCGGTTTTTACGGCGTAGCTATTGCAGCCGCCGGGATGATGGCCACTACAGCGATGCAGCTGGCGATTGACGCCTTTGGGCCAATAGCCGATAATGCCGGGGGAATAGCAGAAATGAGCGGGTTACCAAAAGAAGTGAGGGAACGCACAGACATCCTTGATGCCGTGGGCAATACAACGGCTGCTACAGGTAAAGGTTTCGCCATCGCCTCCGCAGCGCTGACTTCCCTCGCCTTATTCGCTGCTTTCGCAGGTATATCAGGTATCACCTCTATAGATATCTACAAGGCAAATGTCCTTGCCGGATTATTTGTCGGCGGCATGATCCCCTTCATTTTTTCATCCCTGTGCATCTCTGCCGTAGGCCGTGCTGCAATGGCAATGGTAGAAGAAGTCAGAAGGCAGTTTAAAGACATACCAGGCATCATGGAGTATAAGGCAAAGCCCGAATACGAAAAGTGTGTGGCAATCTCCACCGAAGCATCAATCCGGGAGATGATGCTTCCGGGCGCTATCGCGTTGATTGCTCCCCTGGTTGTAGGTTTCACTTTTGGCGCGGAAGTGCTGAGCGGTCTGCTGGCCGGGGTTACCGTTTCCGGTGTACTGATGGGCATATTTCAGTCCAACGCCGGCGGTGCCTGGGATAACGCCAAGAAATCCTTTGAAAAAGGAGTACTCATCAATGGAGTAACGGAATATAAAGGTTCTGATCCGCACAAGGCATCTGTTACGGGAGATACCGTTGGTGATCCTTTCAAAGATACCTCCGGACCCTCAATGAATATCCTGATTAAGCTAATGTCTATCGTTTCACTAGTCATTGCACCACATATTGCCGCAGGAATTAGTAATAATTTGAGTACAGAAATAAAAAAGGAGATAAAAATCGTAAAGACAACAGATGTTGAGGGAAAAATACGGCTGGACACTGTTAAAAATAGCACTGATACGCTGATAAATAACCAATAATGCTTATCATTGTTCTGAATAAAAGGGATTTCCATATATAATCCCTTTTATTTTTAATTTTTTTTTAATTAGGTTTGGAATTGAATTCAATTATATCACAAATAGAAAAACTTAACACTTTAAACTAACTTATGCTTTTTAAAAAATCTATTCCACAATTACTGGCTGAGGCTAATGAAAGTGGTGAAGGCACGCTGGTTCGTTCCTTATCCAGTTTCAATTTAGTTGCCCTGGGCGTTGGTGCTATTATCGGTGCTGGATTATTCTCGCTGACAGGTATAGCAGCAGCTGATAATGCCGGTCCTGCTGTAATTCTTTCATTTATTGTTGCTGCAATAGGTTGTGGTTTTGCCGGACTTTGCTATGCGGAATTTGCCTCCATGATCCCGGTAGCTGGTAGTGCATACACGTATTCTTATGCTACAATGGGTGAATTTATGGCATGGATCATCGGATGGGATCTTGTACTTGAATATGCTTTGGGTGCAGCAACTGTTGCAGCCAGCTGGTCACAATATTTTTCACAGTTTGTTGAAGGTTTTGGCGTTCACTTTCCCAGCACACTTTTGCATGGCCCATGGGATAAAGTAGATGTTGCCGGTCAGATGGTATATGCAGGTGGTTTCATCAATCTCCCTGCAATCGTGATCGTTTGTTTGCTGTCCTTATTGTTAATGAAAGGAACAGGAGAATCTTCAGCTGTAAATAACGTACTTGTAATTGTTAAGGTTGCCGTTGTATTGATCTTTATCGCTCTGGGATGGGCATTCATCAATCCTGCAAATCACCACCCCTTCATTCCTGTTAACTTAGGTGAAGAGGCTGTTAAATCAGGCACAAAAGGTTTCTTTGAATTCTTTGCGAGTGATGATTTCGGACATTTTGGAATAAGCGGAATCCTTCGTGGTTCTGCAGTAGTATTCTTTGCTTTTATCGGTTTTGACGCGGTAAGTACTGCAGCGCAGGAAGCTAAGAATCCACAAAAAGGTATGCCTATAGGTATCATCGGTTCGCTTGTGGTATGTACTTTATTATATGTGTTATTCTCTTATGTAATGACAGGTTTGGAAAACTACACCAAATTTGCCGGTGACGCTAAACCCGTTGCTACTGCATTTGCACAAACAGGATATACCTTCCTGAACAAGTTCCTGATCGTAGCCATCCTTGCAGGTTATACTTCTGTAATCCTGGTAATGTTACTTGGTCAGAGCCGTGTATTCTACAGTATGAGTAAAGATGGATTGTTGCCAAAAGTATTCTCTGACCTGCACCCAAAAAATCAGACTCCATATAAAACCAATTTAATGTTTATGGTTTTCGTAAGTATTTTTGCAGGTTTTGTTCCAGTTTCAGATTTGGGACACATGGTGAGTATAGGTACATTATTTGCCTTCTCGCTGGTTTGTATCGGTGTACTGATCCTGAGAAAAACAGATCCGGAACTGGAAAGACCTTTCCGCACACCATGGGTACCGCTTGTACCAATCCTGGGAATTATCGTTTGTGTTCTGATGATGGCTTCATTACCTATCGTAAGCTGGGAGCGTTTAGCGATCTGGATGGCTTTGGGAATCCTCATCTATTATGCATACAGTAAGAAGAACAGTAAAATCAGAAAAGAGTATCAGAATACTTTAAGCTAGTCTGCTGATCGTCTTTCATTATATTTAACTAAAAAGCCACTTATCAAGTGGCTTTTTAGTTAAATTCCTTTTACATTTACAGAAACGCCACGCTCATGGAATTCAATTTTAGCCAGATCTTATCCACATCAATGGTGCTGTTTGCCATCATCGATATTTTGGGAGCCATTCCTGTAGTGATCCAGCTGCGAAGGAAGGCAGGTCATATTGAATCTGAAAAGGCAACACTGGTGGCCACCATCCTGATGATTATCTTTCTTTTTGCCGGAGAAACCTTGCTGAAGGTCATTGGCCTGGATGTAGAGTCTTTTGCGATTGCCGGTTCACTGGTGATCTTCTGCATTGCGATGGAAATGGTACTGGGACTGCAGATCTTTAATGAAGAGGCCCCGGAGACAGTCTCCATTGTACCCCTGGCATTCCCTCTGATCGCAGGTGCAGGTACAATGACCACACTGCTCTCCCTGAAAACTGAATATGCCACACAGAACATCGTAGTAGGAATTGTAATCAATATGATGTTTGTCTACATCGTATTAAAGAATACAGAGCGCCTGGAAAAACTCTTTGGTAAATCCGGCTTAAACGTATTAAGGAAGGCCTTTGGTGTAATTCTGCTGGCTATAGCTATCAAACTGTTCAGAAACAATACCGGACTGTAAGTTTCCGGCTACTGTTTGATCAGCCTGGCAATAAACATGGTATCTGCTTTATCGTTATAACCTGTAATGCTTTGCATGCTTTCCAGCTTTAAAGGCTGGGTGGCCAGCAACTGCTCAATTACTTCTTCATTTTCCTTTTGGAACACCGAACAGGTAATGTAGATCAGCACTTTTCCGGGCTTCAGATATTTGAGTACACGGGCAGCGATATTCTTCTGCAGACCCGCAAAGAAATCAATCTTATGCTCTTCAAAATGATAAAGCATTTCAGGCGTGCGTCCCCAGGTCCCGGAACCTGAACAGGGCGCATCCAGGATAATACCATCAAAAACATAATCATGCAGGTCCTGGTCATTATTCTGCAAAAGGTCAAGTACTTTTTTCTGATACTTCCTGATTCCGGCTGCCTGAAAGCGTTCATCCAGGTTATGCAGGCTGCTTTCTCTGACATCACTTACCAGCAATTGCACCTTTGGCTCTATATCGTGCAGCAGCAGGGATTTCCCTCCTGAAGCAGCACAACAGTCCCACCAGTATTCGTAGGGCTTTGGAAGGAAGTATTCGCCTGTTTTTTGCGAAGACAGATCCTGCACCTGGTAATACTTACTCTCCGGAAGCAGTTTCTCCAGTTTGGTGCCGTTGGGCAGGGCCAGTGTTTTTTCATTAATGACTTTCACCGCAACTTCTTCCTTTGCCAGCAGTTCCAGGAAAGACTGCTGCTGGTCTTCCTTCACTCTCAGGAAGAGATCAGGCTGGATAAAGAATGACTGCAGGAACTCGGCTTCAACAATCCCCTCAGAGAGTGCTGCTTTAAAAGGAAAAACTTCCTCCAGCTTAAAATCAGGAAACGCATCAGTGATCAGCGTAATTTTTGCCTGAACAGGTAACAACAGCTGATCTGCCAGCTGTGGCAGGTAATGAGTGATCACCATACTTTCAGATTGGTTACAGAGAAAATCTGCGACCGCCAGTCTCACGAGCGGCTGCTCTTTTTTCAGTGCCTGCCCTAACCTGAAATAACTATAGAGATACCGGGTAGTCCAGCGCCTGTCTGATGAACCCATCTGTTTGTGCTGCTTAAAATAGGTAAATAAAAACCTGTGCAGGGGCAGCACCCCATCATATTGATCAAAAGCCTGTTCAAAGGCGCGTACCTGATATTCTAATTTCATTCTACGGGGTTTAGCGCATAGTTTTTATATGCCAGCAGAAAAAGGCTGGTATTGATATACCCTAATTGTTCATCCTTTTTAAACAAGTATGAATTCTGTAATCCTTTATACCTGTCTGCAGCCAGATAGTTGAGGTAGTTACCTCCATGTGCGGACAGTAATTTACCGAAATATAAACCAGCATCAAAACCCTTAAATGCATACTCTCCCGGTTCAAATCTGTAAAGGCTACGGTACTTTTTCACAAAGCTGTTCACAGGCTGACTTTTGTAATCAACAAAATAAGAAGCCGTGATACGTGTCTTCAGCAACTGAAGTTTATCGGTATTGTAGTTCTGTTTAGACCAGTTCGGATGACCAAACAAATCAATCTGCATACCTGCGTTTTTCATCTTTGCCAGTTTATCAATTGTAGCTACTACAAACTGCCGGTCTGACGAAGAGACAAGTACTGCATAACGTTTGCCGGGGATCCTGGCTGTTTCCATGGCATACACAGAACTGTACTCCTGAAAAGTAAATTTGCTCCCCTTTTTAAAGTAAGCACGAACAGGTATAGCGAGCGCTTCGTCTGTAGATTTCCGGGTACTGATCAGCACGACTACCGTCTTTGCCGGATCAAAGGTTTTAGTGATAAAACCGCACATTTTTTCTGCATGAAGGTCAATGTTATTGACTACAGAAATCAGGTTGGGATTCAGGAATTCATCAGGGTGCGTAGCAGCCAGTGGTGAAACTACCGGAATACTATTGGCCACTGAATAATTAGTGATCTGTTTTATGCCATCCGGAAATACCGGCCCAACAATCAGGTCAGTTCCCGAAAGCTGCCCTGATTTGATCAGCGAGGTAATCTGTTCATTGTTGTCCCGCGTGTCCAGCACTTTGAGACGGAAGTTCAACCCTGTTGCAGCGGCAGAATCTATTCCCATTTTAAATCCCTGGTAAAAATCAATAGCCATTACGGATTTCTCCATTTCGGCCTTACTGCCGGTTTGAACATTGGCAGTATTCAGATTAAAGGGAATCAGTAAAGCGATATTGGCATCAGTAAACTTTTTCTCGGTTTTTACTACTGCAGCCGGTTTTTCAGCTTCATCTTTTTTAGGTGTTTTACGAGTTGTTACCTTTGGTGAACAGGCCAGAAGGAAACAACTCATAAAGATTACACACCAAAATTTATTCCCACTCAATTGTTGCTGGTGGTTTTGAACTAATGTCATATACAACTCTGTTAATACCTTTTACTTTATTGATGATTTCATTAGAAATTTTCGCAAGCACCGGGTAGGGTAAATGACACCAATCGGCAGTCATACCATCAACAGATTCCACTGCACGAAGGCAGATGACGTTCTCATAAGTACGTTCATCTCCCATAACGCCGACCGACTGCACCGGAAGGAAGATTGCTCCTGCCTGCCACACCTGATCGTATAACCCTGCTTCCTTAAGGTTATCTATATATATTTTATCTGCGTCCTGAAGGATCGCTACTTTTTCTGCGGTAACATCACCCAAAATACGTATAGCCAAACCAGGACCAGGGAAAGGGTGACGGCCAAGGATAAAGTCCTCAAGACCCAATGATTTCCCTACTCTTCTTACTTCATCTTTAAATAAAGTGTTTAGCGGCTCTACTACTTTCAGTTTCATAAAGTCAGGCAAACCGCCTACATTATGGTGGGATTTGATGGTTGCTGAAGGGCCTTTAACCGAGATCGATTCGATCACATCCGGATAGATTGTTCCCTGGGCAAGCCATTTTACGTCCTGTACCTCATGTGCAGCATCGTCAAATACTTCGATGAATACACGTCCGATAGCTTTACGTTTCAGCTCAGGATCTTTCACTCCCGCCAGCTGACTTAAAAAACGGTCTTTAGCGTCAATACCTTTAATATTCAGGCCAAGGTGTTTATATTGTTCAAGAACAGCTTCATATTCATCCTTGCGCAGTAAGCCGTTGTCTACAAAGATACAGTGAAGGTTTGTTCCGATTGCTTTATGCAGCAGGATCGCGGCTACGCTTGAATCCACACCTCCTGAAAGGCCCAGCACTACTTTATCGTTTCCTAATTTTTCCTTCAGCTCTGCAATGGTAGTTTCAACAAATGCATCGGCAGTCCAGTTCTGGCTGCATCCGCAGATATCTACCAGGAAGTTTTCAAGCAACTGTTTACCATCGATACTATGGGTAACCTCGGGATGGAACTGAATAGCATAAGTAGAAGTATCTTTCACATGGAAAGCAGCAACCCTAACGCTGTCAGTGCTGGCAATTACTTCAAATTCTGCAGGTATGTCTGTAATGGTATCACCATGTGACATCCAAACCTGAGAACCGATATTTATATTTTTTAATAATTTATTGTCTGCCTGGATATAATTAAGATTGGCTCGTCCATATTCACGGGTTGAAGAACGCTGAACATGACCACCTGAATGCTGTGCCAGGTATTGTGCACCATAGCATACCGCTAATACAGGTTGCTTCTGATGAAAGCGGGCTAAATCAATTTGAGGGGCATCTTCCTGAAGAACAGAATAAGGACTACCAGAAAAGATTACACCTTTAACATCTGATGTGATTTCCGGAATATTATTAAAGGGGTGTATTTCACAATAAACATTTAACTCGCGAACCCTGCGGGCTATCAACTGCGTAAATTGAGACCCATAATCTATAATTATGATTTTTTCTAGCATGGCCAAAGTTAGTATTTATTCACTTTAACACCGAATCTTTTTAGGAAATCTACACCTTCATCACTCGGCAGGCCTTTATACGCTGCATAGGAGTCTTTGTAGAACACCTCTTTGATCCCCGAAGAGAGGATCAGTCTTGCACAGGCTATACACGGTGATAAGGTTGTATACAATGTTCCGCCTTCGAGCCTTGCCCCGTTTCTGGCGGCATAGAGAATTGCGTTTTCTTCTGCATGCAGTGCCAGTGAACAACTGCCTTTTGAGTCTCTCGCACAGCCGGTATCCGGCCACTCCTCATCGCAGTTATGTGTTTCTGCCGGTGGCCCGTTATATCCGATAGAAATAATACGGGTATCTTTTGTAAGCACCGCCCCTACCTGTGCCCTTACACAATGAGATCTGGCGGCAAGATCCACCGCCAGATTCATATAAATCTCATCAAATCCAGGTTTTACTTTTACCAACTTAGTGACCTCCCTCTGCTGCAATATTTTCTACATTGATGCCTTGTTTCTTTAATACTGCGCTTACCTTCCAGGCAAAGAAGATCAGGTATGCAAATCCCACTGCCGGAATGATATAAGAGTGATGGATGCCCTGCGCATCGGCAAGTTTACCCTGAACCGGTGGCAGGATAGCGCCCCCAAGGATCATCATAATCAGGAATGAAGAACCCTGACTGGTGTATTTTCCCAGTCCGGTAATGGACAAAGCAAAGATGGATGGCCACATGATCGAGCAGCATAAACCACCGCTGATAAAAGCAAGTGTGGCAACTTCACCGGTATTCAGCAGCCCTACGATCATTGCAATCACACCAAGGGTAGAAAAGATAGCCATTGTTTTAGCTGGTTTCTCCTGACCAATAAAGAACCCTACAACCAGTATGGCTACGCAAATACCATAGATATAAAGGTTGCTCACATCAGTACCCGTAAAATGGTTAACCAGCAGGATGATACCAAAAGCTACAAACGGAACTATCACCGTAAGCGCTATTTTGGCAGTTTTACTTAAACTGAAAGCACTTACCGCACCTGTCCATCTGCCTACCATCATGCTTCCCCAATACAGGGCGATATAAGGTTTGATATCAGATTCATGAAAACCGCCGAATTCTTTAAGGTTGAGCAGGGCTCCCAGGTTACTCTGGATAGTAACCTCTACACCTACATAGGTAAAAAGGGCAATCATGCCCAGAATCAGCTGTGGGTATTGCATCGCTCCCCACTGATTTAAATTATCCTTCTTTTTAAGATATACAAACAGCAGGGATCCGATAATGATCACCAGTGATGAGTACACGAAGTTTGCTTCGGTGATGCCGGTAAGCTTTGACAGCGGCTGAGCGGCCAGTACCATCAGGAAACCGAGGATCATCACAGCCAGCGGCCCGTTTGATTTCGGACTGGCCTCCAGCTGTTCATCGCTGGTCACCTTTGGCAGATCACTGATCGCATAAAAACCTGCAACCAGCAGGAAAAGGCCTGCAAGCGCATAGTATAAAGTGATAATGGAAGAAATCTCGACAACTTTAGCCACAGCATCACTTGCTGAACCAAAGAGCACGATACTTACAATCACCGGTCCCATTAAGCCGCCAAAGTTATTTACACCGCCGGCAAGGTTTAACCTGTGTGTACCGCTTTCAGGAGCACCCAGGGCAACAACGAAGGGCTGCGCTGCAGTCTGCTGCAGCGAGAAACCTATGGCGATTACAAAAAAGGAAACCAGGATAAAGATAAACGACCCTGAATGTACTGCAGGAACCATTAACAAAGCACCACAGGCAGAAATTGCAAGTCCGGAGATGATTCCGTTTTTGTAACCTATTTTATTGAGGATATCAACTTTACTGGCCTGAGAAGCAAAGTACAAGATCAGTGAACCGATAAAATAACCGCCGTAGAATGTGAAATCAATCAGCTGAGATTCAAATTGTGTGAGGTTGAAGTGTGACTTGCAAAAGGGTATAAATACCCCGTTTGACGCTGCCACAAAACCCCAGAAAAAGAACACGGTGATGATAGTGTACAACGCTGTGCCATAGTTTTTTTGTGTTTGGTTATCCATATAAATTTGTTGGTGCAAAGTTTGAGTTTATAAACATAATTAAAATAAACTGTTTGTTAAAGCATATACTAAAGGCAATAAATGAAGCAAAAAAAATGGGACTACTTATACTTTAAAATCGGATATTAGCACCAAATATATGTGAGTTGAATGATTGAAGCAATATTACAGGGGATAGGTGCGGGTATTTTGTTTTCGTTTTTAACAGGGCCTGTTTTCTTTTCCATGATAAAGACCAGTATAGAAAAGGGGTTCAAAGCCGGCTTTTCTTTGGCAATAGGAGTGATACTGAGTGACATCATATTTATTACTTTTACGATCTTTAGCTCTCAGTTCGTCAACTACAATCCGTCATACAACAAGTATGTAGGCATTGTTGGCGGTCTTTTCCTTTTAGGGGTAGGTTTATATTACCTGATCAGCAAAGTGAAGATAAACTATGACCTCTCTGAAATACTCAAAGTAAACAGAAGCGGATATATCCTGAAAGGCTTTTTAATGTGCCTGCTGTCTCCTACAACACTCATGTTCTGGGTAGGCGTCGGGGGCTTCGTTTCGGCCCAGCTGCACTACGCAATAGATGAAAAGATCGCGTTTTTCGTAGTGGCCATGGCAACTCAGCTTTTTGTAGATTCCATTAAAACCTATTACGCCGCCAAATTACGGTACCGCATAAAAGAAAAGAACATCAAAGTACTCAACCGGGTTGCCGGAGCGGTTATCATTATCTTTGCATTGCGTATATTTTTTGAAGTACTGACCAAATACTATAAATAAAAAAGACTCCTGGCCTCTTCAATGCCTTCTGCCGCTTAAGGGTGTCAGAATGCATTGAAGAAGCCAGGAGTCTTTTGTAAGCCTGACCAGGCTTAACTGATTAGTAAGCCCTCTGGTTACTTCCTTCTTTCCAGTTCACAAAGGCCTTATTCACTACCTTGTTACCACCCGGAGTTGGGTAATTACCAGAGAAATACCAGTCGCCTTTATGGTTAGGGATCGCAACATGCAGGTTATCCAAAGTCTGATAGATAACTTCCACATCAGCAACAGTTTCTGAAGGAGTGATGATTTTTGCAATCTGTGCAGAGATCTCTTCCTGCTTAAACGGTCTGTATATTTCTTTTACGTGATTTACGATCTGATCTTTTGGCAGCAACAATGATGCTTTGCATTTCTCATATACTTCATCGATCACATGTGCCATTCCACGTTCTTTCAGCAGCTGGATAGCGGCTTCAAAAGCTACGAACTGACCCATCTTGGACATGTCAATACCATAGCAGTCAGGATAACGTATCTGTGGGGCCGAAGAAACAATAATGATCTTCTTAGGGTGCAGCCTGTCAATGATCTTGATGATACTTTGTCTCAGTGTAGTACCCCTTACAATAGAATCATCAACCGCTACCAATGTATCCACATCATTCTTGATTACACCGTAAGTAGTATCATAAACGTGGGCAACCATTTCTTTACGGTCTGCATCAGCAGTAATGAAAGTACGCAGTTTAACGTCTTTAATGGCAAGTTTCTCAACCCTTGGAGCCAGAGAAAGTAATTCGTCCATTTCCGCTTCGGTAAGGGTTTCCTTCCGTTCGATCAGTGTATCCTTCTGGATTTTCCTGATGTGCTCGTGCAGGCCGTCAACCAAACCATAGAAAGAGATTTCAGCTGTATTCGGGATAAAAGAGAACACAGTATGTTTCAGATCCGATTTAACCGCAGTCAGGATCTGGTCGATCAGTAATTTCCCAAGTTTTTTTCTTTCTTTATAAATTTCAGCGTCGCTTCCGCGGGAGAAGTATATCCGCTCAAAAGAACATGATCTTTTTTCCAGCGGCTCTCTGAACTGTTCCATACTCACAGTACCATCCTTTTTAACAATTAAAGCATGGCCGGGAAGTACTTCTTTTACTTCACCGAAAGGAATGTTAAATGCGGTTTGAATGGCAGGGCGCTCAGAAGCACCAACAACGATCTCATCGTCCTGGTAGTAATACGCAGGGCGGATTCCCGAAGGATCACGCATAAAGAAAGCATCTCCGTTACCAACAATTCCACACATGGCATAACCGCCATCCCAGGTTTTTGCCGAGCGGCGAAGGATATTTGCAATATTAAGGTTTTCTGATATTTTGTGAGTGATCTCCACATTTGACAGTCCTTCTTTTTTGTAACTGTCAAAAAGGTCCTGGTTCTCATCATCCAGGAAGTGGCCGATTTTCTCAAGAACAGTAACCGTATCGGCCTGCTCTTTTGGATGCTGGCCCAGTTCGTAGAGTTGTTCCAGCAGTTCATCAACATTCGTCATGTTGAAGTTACCTGCCACCACGAGATTACGTGTCATCCAGTTATTCTGGCGAAGGAATGGATGGCAGTTCTCAATACTGTTTTGTCCGTGGGTACCATAACGCAGGTGGCCCATTAAAACTTCCCCGATAAAACTTACATTTTGCTTGAGCCATTCAGCATCCTGCATGAGTTCAGGAGTTTCATTCTGGATGTCTACGAATTTGCTGTGTACATAACCGAAGATATCTGCAACTGCGTTCTGGGCCATCGACCTGTAGCGGCTGATGTAACGGTGTCCAGGTTTTACATCTAATTTGATGGTTGCAATTCCTGCTCCGTCCTGCCCCCTGTTGTGTTGTTTCTCCATCAAAAGATACAGCTTATTCAGGCCATAAAGCGCAGTACCGTATTTTTTCTGGTAGAATGAGAGCGGTTTTAAAAGACGGATAAAAGCAATTCCGCATTCGTGTTTTATCGAGTCACTCATTGTTTGTGGTTTGAGCCGCAAATTTAGAGTTAATAATAGTATGAACCTAGAAAGAAATACAATCTTTCTTTCAATTGACTGTAAGTTAAAAACCGTCTAAATGCCCTCAAAAAGGCACTTTAAATCGGTTTAGCAGAATTGGTTAAAAATAATTTGACGTTACAACTACGAAATGACAACCAGGTCACCATTTCACCCGCGCGGAAACGATATTCTGATCAAAAAAAATGGAAGCATTCTGGTCAAACCTGCGTTCGTCCCCCGAGGTAAAAAATTGCTTCCTGCTATCTCTTCCCAGCTGGCTTTCCATTTCCGGATGACGTTCCAGGTAGTCGGCCAGGCTGTACGCTACAATCTCGCCCTGGGCCACCAGTTTAAAGCCTTCAGGCAGTACCTTGCTTAACTTCGGTATCAGCAGCGGATAATGTGTACAGGCCAGCAGGATCGTATCTATTGCAGGGGATTTAGCGAGCAGCTCATCCACATACTTCTGCACAAAGTAATCCGCTCCCGGATTGATATGTTCGTTGTTCTCAATCAGGGGTACCCACAAAGGACAGCTCTGCTGGACAACTTCCAGTTCAGGAAAAAAATGGCTGATCTCAATGGGATAGGATTCGGAGTTCACCGTCCCCCTAGTGCCCATTACCCCTATAGTATTGGTTTCCGTATATCCTCCTATAACCTCGGCTGTAGGCCTGATTACTCCAAGCACCCGGTGGTTGGGATACTTGAAGGGAAGCACCCTTTGCTGGATGGTGCGCAGTGCTTTTGCAGAAGCCGTATTGCAGGCCAGGATCACCAGCGGGCATCCCTGTGCAAACAGCCATTCTACACATTCGAGCGTATACTGGTAAACTGTTTCGTAAGAATGGTCTCCATAGGGCGAACGGGCATTATCACCCATATAAATATAGTTGTAATCCGGCAGCCGGTCAGCAATCGATTTAAAGACCGTAAGACCGCCATACCCTGAATCAAAAATGCCTATAGATTTCGTTAAGTTCATAGCAAAAAAAAACGGAACCAGGTTTATACCTGATTCCGCAATTTAATATTTTTTTAGGACTATTTTTTTGGAGCTGTAGCTGCTGCTGTAGTTCCGGAGATACCCAACTTAGTTTTAACGGCAGCAGTAACATCGTCACCACCTTCCCATGCAAGCAGGTTGTTTGCACCTTGCTGAGCAGAGATATCAAAAACATAAGCAAAGCCTTTTTCTCTTGCTACTGCTTTAACGGCGTTGATAAATTTAGTATTCAAAGGAGCAAGTAACTCACCTTGTTTAGTAGCAATATCCTGTTGTGCTTTTTGAGTAGACTCAGTGATACGTTTTTTCATATCATCTAATTCTGCACCCATAGCCTGTAATTCTTTACCTACAGTTTCTTTGTTAGCCTCGCTTAAAGTTTTGTTTTTTGCAACTGCAGCTTCATACTTGGTCTGGTACTCAGTTTGCATTTTCTCAATTTCAGATTGTTTTTGTTTTTGCAGTGCTTCTAATGTTGTAGATGCTGTTTTGGCTTCCGGCATCGCTGCGAAAATCGCTTCAGAATCAATGTGTGCAATTTTTTGCTGAGCGCTTGCAACATTAGCAGTAAACACTAAGCCAGCTGCCACAAAAAATACGTTAATTAACTTTCTCATTTCTATTGTTCTAATTGTGTTTTAATATTTATTTAGGTGTGTCTATTTTACTGATGTGTTTGGTTTATATCCCAACCTGATGATCACGTCATTACTCAAATCGTAGTTGCTGCTTGAATAAATCATCATGGTAGATTCACTGCTTTTATCAAAGATAAAATCCAGGAACTTGGTTTTGGCCAGATCTGCGATGACCGAGGTTACTTTATCCTGGATAGGTTTCAGCAATTTGGTACGGGTCTGGAAAAGCTCTCCCTCAGGGCCAAATTTCTGGCGCTGGAATTCTTTTGCATCTTTCTCTTTTTCGATGATGTCGTTCTCTCTGCGCTTGCGCATATCATCAGTTAACAAAACCTGGTCAGCCTGGTAAGCTTTATACATCTTGTCAATCGCAGCAAAGTTTGCATCAGATTCCTTCTGGAACTGCTGAGACAATACATTCAGCTGGTTCAGTGACGATTTGTACTCAGGTAAGTTTTTAAGAATATATTCTGTATCTACATAAGCGAACTTCTGTGCAAAGGCACCGAACGTTGCGAACATTAAAAAACCAATTAAAATAACCTTCTTCATTTTTTGTATATTAATTAAATCCACCCAGTTGCTGAGCGATACTAAACGTGAATGACTGCTTTCCGAAGTCAGAGATCACACCACCCGAACTCGGAATGGCATCAAATGCATGTCCGTAATCAATTCCCAGCATTCCAAATATCGGTAAAAATATCCTTGCTCCAATACCTGCTGACCTTCTAATGTTAAAAGGATTGTAATCAGCAAACTTGTTCCAGGTATTACCACCCTCAGCAAAGCCGATCAGGTAAGCTGTCGCCTGCTGACTTGCAATTACCGGGTATCTGATCTCCATCACATATTTACTGTAAATCGGACTACCAGAGTTATATGCTGTAGAAGCCTGTGATGATGTTGTAGCAGTAGCCGGGATCACCACGTTGTTCGCATAACCACGCATCGTGATCAGCTCCGATCCCTGAAGGAAGTCAAATCCCTGCATACCATCACCACCCAGTTTAAACCTTTCAAATGCAGACTGGCCTACCGCCTGATTGTATGAACCCAGGAAGCCGAACTGTGCCTGTGCTTTCACTACAAACTTACCTGCAAGTCTCTGGAACCATTGTCCCTCAAACTTCCATTTGTGGTATTCTGTGAACCTGTATTTTACTTTATCAGATGCCGTTGTATAGTTCGTATTGTTTAATAACGAATAAGGAGGCGTTGCCTGTATAGTAAACTTGAAATAAGAACCTTCAGTAGGGAAGATTGGGGAGTTTCTCGAATCCCTGCTCAGTTCCTGCGTTAAGTTAAAGTTATAGGAAGTACCCGTAGAAAACAAATACCCCGGATAGTTATTCAGAATATATTGCTGAGCGTTGATCGAGTGTGTCAGCTGGAAATAGTTATCAGGCCATTTCAATACTCTACCCAAACTTACAGTTACACCATTCAGACGGATTCTTTGTGCAGCACTTGAACTGGTAGCGCTGTAAGACTGCAGTGAAGTAAATGCACTCAAACCGAAACTTACCGGTTTCTTACCACCAAGCCATGGCTCAGAGAATGAGAAACTGTATGACTGGTAATAACTACCATTGGTCTGACCACGAAGACTCAGCTTCTGACCATCACCTTTAGGAAGTGGTTTGTATGCTTTTGGATTGAACAGGTTTCTAAGTGAGAAGTTATTAAAGGTCAGTCCGATTGTACCGATAACACGGCCACCACCAAAACCACCTGATAACTCTACCTGATCTGAAGGTTTTTCTTCAACAGCATACTCGATATCAACGGTACCGTCTGAAGGATTTGGTTTAGGTGTAGGCACAGTTTTGGATTCATCAAAGTTTCCAAGCTGACCGATATCCCTCACCGTACGAACAAGTAATTCTTTGGAGAATTTATCACCAGGTCTGGTACGAACCGCACGCAGAACAACCCTGTCGTTCGTAATGGTATTTCCTTTAACAGTAATCCTGTTGTTGGTATACTGAGGTCCTTCATAGATCCTGATTTCAAGATCTACCGTATCATTATAAATTTTTGTCTGAACAGGCTCAACGTTAAATGTCAGGTAACCATCATTCAGGTAAACACTGGATACATCATCACTTTCAGCACCGTTACCATGAAGTTTTACATTCAGTTTTTCTTCACTGAAGATATCACCTTTTTCTATAGCCAGTACTTTAGATAGATCTTTCGTTGCATATTTGGCATTTCCGGACCAGGTAATATTTCCAACATAATACTTTGGCCCTTCATACAGATCGATTTTAATCCCAACCGATTTTTCATTGTACCTGTAAGTCGTATCTTTTATAATAGTCGCATCACGGTAACCTTTCTCCTGCATTTTAGCAACAAGCTTCTCTTTATCTTCTGCGTATTTTTCTTTGCTGAATTTACCAGGACCAAAAACTTTATAAAAGGCCATTTTCTTGGTCTTCTTCATAAACTTGCGCAACTGTGCAGGCTTGAAGTTTTCATTGCCGGTAAAGTCGATATCATGAACTTTTACTTTTCTTCCTTTATCCACAAAAACCTGCAGTACCACCCCATTTTCCATGTTAGGATCTGGCTTGGTTTTGTATTCTACCTTGGTAAAGAAAAACCCTTTTTCGGCAAGATATTTATTGATGATTGTAGTGGTACTGTTGTACGTATTCTCATTAATAATTGTCTTTCCTGATTTAGAATTCAGCTTTTCGGTGATATCTGTTTTCTGTGATTTGCTGAGGCCGTTCAGTTCAAATGAACTTAAACGCGGGCGTTCAACCACCTGGATATCAAAATAAACCGTATCCTGGTCAAGTTTCGCAATGTTCAACTCTACATCGTCAAACAGGCCCTGTGCCCATAAAGTTTTGATGGCTGCAGAAGTGGCTTCGCCGGGAAGTAAAATCCTTTCCCCCTTAATTAATTTCGAAAGCGTAATAATAACTTCTTTATCAATAAACTTTGCGCCACTCAAAGTTGTTCCTCCTATTATGTATTCTTTAGGTTGAAAATAATCTAAATCTGTACCGCTTACTTTTAGGCTTGGGGTGACTGGATTAGACTTGGGACGGTTGATCTGGGCCATTGTCGGTAACCCGATCAACAACAATAATATAAGTTGGTATATTCTTTTCATTTACAATCTAAAAAACGTTGCTAAGTTAATTTAAACACATGTTAAAAAGTGTTAAAAGTAAAATTAGTTCAACTGTTCACTAATTTTACCGAAGCGA
>Ga0308163_10000707_pt1 | contig 48994 bp, 50 predicted proteins | sample PhyTR1_FD_201037 | JGI IMG/M metagenome (GOLD analysis project Ga0308163, IMG submission 201037) | Phyllosphere microbial communities from UC Gill Tract Community Farm, Albany, California, United States - DLSLT.R1 | ecosystem: Host-associated > Plants > Phyllosphere > Unclassified | place: USA... | reverse complement strand
GGTCTTATACCCGCCGTAGACGCTGCCGGTCACGGTGCCGCCGGTGACGCTGACGGCGTTGCCGGTCGTGCTGCTGGTATAGGATGAGCCGCTGTTACCGTAGCCACCGTAGACATTACCGTCCACGGTACCACCGGCGACGCTGACGGTGTTAGCGGTCACGTCGCCGGAGCCGGTATTGCTGTAGCCGCCATAGACGCCGCCAGTGATGACCACATCCCCGGAAACGGTTACGCTGTTGCCGGTAACGTCCCCGACAGACTGACGTTTATACCCGCCGTAGACGCTGCCACCCACCGTGCCGCCGGAAATGGTCACACTGTTGCCGGCCACCTGCCCATCCCATTGGTGGCTATACCCCCCATAGACGCTGCCACCCACCGTGCTGCCTGATATGGTCACGCTGTTGCGCAGAACATCAGCAGTATCACTATAGTTGTACGCCCCGTACACGCTATCGCCCACAGCAGCACCTGACAAGGCCACTGAGTTCTCAACTAAAGCACCCACAGCCCACCGCTTATACGCGCCATAGACACTCCCTGTAACCGTACCGCCGTTGATGACTACACTGTTTTTGTTCGCCCTCCCGCTCCAGCTTACATCTGCAACCGCATCTTTCGATGAATAGTTACGAATAAACCCACCATAGACATCACCCACGGTGCCGCCGGCAATTGTGACCGTATTGCCGGTCACTTCCACGTCACTTCCTGTGCCGCCCGCAAAGCCCCCGTACACCGCATCCGGCTTGTTGTAAGCCTCCGTAGCTGTCAGGTCATCCGTATCGGTGACGTTCACCACGTTATTGCTTACCCCCTCTGCAGGGACCAGTGAGCGCAGCGCAGTGTCGGCATCTCCGCCAATCACCGCAATCGGGTCTTTCACCAGCTGGTCATACTCGGCCTGGCTGCCGTTGTAATTAATCGTCTGCGCATATGCGGGAGCGCCGGTCGTCAGCGCCGTCAGGGCGGCGGAGACGGCAAGGCTCAGCAGCGTGCGACTGGGAGTGATTCTGGTCATGAAGTAAAGTCCTTATAAGATAATGGGCGCGGCCGGACGGCCGCCTGAACCCGTCTGGCCTTTTAGCCTTTTTCAGGGTTGACCGGCGTCACCGCCGGCAGTGAGCCAAAGTCAGGCTTTGCGTCCTTCAGGCCAGCAACCAGCGCACTGGTCACGTCCTTCTCCGGCGCTCCCGCCATCACCGCGTCGCGGTCGACAATCAGGGCGTACCCCTCTTTTTTCAGCAGCGCCTCGGCCGCCTTTCTGACCTCGGCAAGCACGACGCTGCGCGCCCCCTGCTGCTCGGCCGCCCACTGCGCGTTCAGCAGCTGCGAGTCCGCCTGACGGGCCTGCGCCGCCTTGTCTGCAGGCATCCCGGCGTAGTTCGCCATCGCCTGCTGTGCGCCCTCATCGAGGACTTTTTTAACCGCGGCAAGCCTGTCGGCTTCCTGGCGGGCCAGAGGGGAGGCGGACACCGCCTCGCTGAAGCTTGCATACACAACCGTTTGTGATTCTTTCATGGGGTGACACCCCGTCAGTAAAGTAAGTGAAATAACGAGGGGTAAAACAGAAAACCCTGTCCTGCGCACTGGTCTGCTCCTTTATATTTGCCAGTCCGCGGTGAGCACCTTGCCAATACGTCCGCGTAATAACGCCGGCCCCGGCGTCAGGTCATTTCTTTTGGATACACGCGATAATCGTGCCGGATGAAAACGTGTGGAACTGCCGGCCTGGCCGTTGGGTATAAAAATCCCCGCAAAGGCGCGGGAGGAAATCGCACCAGGCACTGGCTCTGCCGGGGAGAGTCAGGGTCTGAAACCGTCGTATGTACCAATAGGAATTATCCTGAATGCCAGTCAGCGCCATTATGCATATATAGAAATGATCGTCAAACCCGATCAACAAAACTATCATTGATAGCCTCAACCTATCATAATGCTTGTTATCGATCGTTCTCGTATAAAAATAAAAATCTGCGCTGCAAAAATTTGCTGATACAAATCACTTGCTTATCGTTAGCATTAGCATGCTACTATTTTCATTTTTACGGATGATTTCGACCCGGTGCGAAGTGCGGAGAGAGAGAGGGGCCTATTCCTGGTGAATTAAAAATCTTTGATCTGCATCATTAAAAAACATGTTACCTGAAAAAGAGCGCCCCCCCTGCAGGAAGTGACACAGAGCCTGAGTCCGGGATAAGCGCGGATATGATGACCAGAAAAATAGCGGGTTCAGCAAAGTGGATGGGGCTGCACAGACGGTCTGGATGTGTGACCGTAATGGGTATGCTGCAGAGGATATTTCACCTGTGTGGCGTGTAAAAAATCCCCTTCCGAAATCAAATCCGTAATTCAGAAGGGAGACCAGATGGCCATAGTTACAAAGGAAGTGGTGATATTATCACAGTGGTAACTATTAGCGTGATCCATAAGGAAATATTCTGTTTTCCTGATTTCAGGGGGGGGACCTGATGACAGAGAAACTGAAGCGACTTGCGGCAGTTGAGTGTATGCCCGGCATCAGAGCCTGGCGGGTCATTATGATGGGAGCAAAATCAGTACACAAATCGGCATCAGGATTCTGGTTCCGGTGACCATCAGTCCTCCTGCCGCCCATCCGGGCAGGGCAGATAAAAATTATCCTCGTGTCTCATGGCACTGACACCGGCGGGATAAATGACATCAGAAACTGGTCATCATCCTTGACTGATAAATTCCATCCACAGGTCTGCAGCAGCGCATTAAGCTCGTCCCTGCGGCCCCGTACTTTGACCGGCAGCGGCATAACCTGCTCACCGTCATCCATGAATGCGATATCCAGGGCGCTTTTCATCAGGCAGATACTGTTGACAGAAGGGGCCGGTTTGAGGCGAAGCCATTCATTGTCGCTGAGGACGTGATAAACCCAGTCCTGCGCTTTGGCCAGCTCCATCGCATACGTCAGCCGGAACGTAGCGCCCCTATGGGGCGAGCGTCACGGCTTTGCCGTTCCGAGGGTTTGCAGGCGCTGAGCCCCGTTTTATACTCTGCGGTATGTTAATTTTCTCAGGAATTCATTCACATGGCTCGCAGCAAAACCCCTCGAAAGCGGAAACCAACACCATCATCACGACGCTCACGCCCCGATTTCCCGAAGCGTTTCCTTGTCTCCCTGCCCCCGGAAAGCGACCATGATGACCCCGACGAGTTTTTTTACGACACTCCACAGGATGCCATTCGTCACTGTATCCACCTGGGGCCGCAGTTTTTCCTCGATACACACTTCGACCCGCCTCTCGTCTGCATCATCCGCGGCTTTGAGCCGCCTGACTCACCCGACGGCGATGTCATTCTTGTGTCCATGCCAGCCGATGTGTTTATTATCGCCACAGAATCCGGCATGCTGCGGGTGACCTTCGCCCCCTGGGATAAACACACCGACAACTGGGCCGATGACTGTGACGACTGGCACTATAATGCCAGTGCCACTGCAGAGCGATAATCTGCCGCATGTATATCCCGCGCCCGGCAAAGCTGCTGTTCACCACTGATGACGGCTGGAGCAGGTATATGGATAAACACGGGGACACGCTCAGCCCCTGGACCATACTCTGCGTCGAGCGCATGCTCGCCTGCGGCACTGCTGCCATGGGGGTGAAGCGATACTGCTGCGCCTCACCGGACTGTACACATTCCCGCTTCTTCTGCCAGACCTGTAAATCAAAAGGCTGCAGCTCCTGCGGACATAAAGCCACGGAGCAGTGGATTACAGAGCAACAGCATATTCTGCCCGACTGTGACTGGCAGCACATCACCTTCACCATGCCCCATCTGCTGTGGCCCTTTTTTAACAACAACTGGCCTCTGCTCAATGCCCTGTTCCGCGCAGCCACCCGCGCCATGCTCCGGTGGGCCCGCAAACAGGGCGTGGAGGTCGGTATCTTCTGCGCCCTGCATACGTACGGCAGACAACTTAACCAGCATCCGCACATCCACCTCTCCGTCACCCGCGGCGGGCTTGATATTAAACACGGCGTCTGGAAAAACCTCTTCTTCAAGAAGCATGCCGTAAAGGAAATCTGGCGCGGGGCGGTCACCCGCCTGCTGCGCCACAGTTATAACCTGATTAATCCCGGCAGCCTGCCGGGTCTGGGGCATATCCGCGATAAAAAACAGTGGCAGCGCTATCTGCAGGCGCAGTACGGACGCCGCTGGAAGGTCCACTTCGCGAAGAAGACCCGGGGAGCCTGGCGGAGCGTCAAATATCTGGGCCGGTACCTGAAGCGACCGCCGGTGTCAGCAGCGAAACTCAGGCACTACAGCGGCGGTGCCGTGGTGCATCACTATTACGACCACCGCACGCAGCAGTACCGGCAACAGACGCTGACGCAGGAAGAGATGATCGGGCGCTATATCAGTCATATCCCGGCGAAGCATTTTAAAATGGTGTGCTACTACGGCTTTTTGTCCAGCCGTAAACGGGGTAGCTTGCTGCCGAAGGTGTATGAGGCCCTGGAGATGGAAGCGCGGAAAAAACCGGAGCAGCCGGGCTTCGCCGCGCTGATGAAGGCATTTCTGCGCACGGACCCGTACAAATGCATCCTGTGCGGCAACCGGCTGCGCTTTGTCAGCGCTCAGGCCGGCAGACACGCGTCGGAATTAGTGGCAGAAAGACTGCACAGTATCGACCGGAAACGATGGTTGCGGGCACAGGCCGTAGGGTAAATGCGTCTGGAAAATGGGTTTAAGGTTAAAAATACGCCAAAAACAGCATTTTCTCACCATAAGTTACCCGGTCGTGCGCTATCAGGCCACCTCAGGATATAAAACTCATGGTCAGGAAAATTTTAAAACGATGATTCAGTTTCCTAACCATAAATGGTTTTTTAGTTATGCGTTTACGCATGAAGGCGACAAAAATTGTCTCATACGATGCAGCTGTTAAGGGTCGCCGGTAGCCCGGCGAAGCCGGTTACGGTTTGATAGGTTCTGCCTAACCATTCCCTCACCCTGATAAGCCATACCCGCTCACAGCAATGCAGAAGCGTCTGTGCGCGGTCGGAGTGGTCCCGGCAAGGCCTTTGGCCGTAGCAGGGGCGTATCTCCGCGTGCGAGCGTTAGCGAAGCTACGAGCGTGTATTTAGTTCTTACAGCGAACGTACTTCCAGCAATACGAATTTCCTAGTTACAACATCCATCATAAAGCCACTCTGTTCCCGGCCTTTGGCCGGGGGCGGGGCGGCTTTTCAGGTGGGCGGAGGGGGTGCGTGGTCGCTCGGTACTGGGTGTTGATGTCGGTTGAGATTTTGTGAATGTTGTAACTAATAACTCTGGTGTTGTGCCCCGGCTTGTCCGGGGAGCTACTCCAGACGCCGGGCTTTAGCCGGCTCAGGAGTACTCTTTCTTTAGAAAGCTTGTTTTGTTCAGAAGTAACGTTCGAAATTAATCGTATTGGATATAGGGCTTTCGAAGTTAATGAAACGCCTGGTGCGGAGGCGTTATCCCTTCGAATTTAAACGATTATTTATTAATCATGCGCTGGCCAATGCGGTGGGAAACTCGCCGCGCGACCGTCACCGGTGCGCAGCTGGGCGAACAACAGGCATGGGGAACCCTGCCAGGCATCCGGGGAAGGAAAAAATGCCAGCATCAGGCCCGCGAAAATCGCAGGAAAGGGGATAGGTTTAGATAAAGCGTGTGGTTAAGACAGCGGGACGCCGGCGCGCTCCAATAGCCTTTGATAGAACGTCTCTGCATCCGTAGCCAGCAGTGTCGGAAACTCAGCTTTCAGAGCACTTTCCAGCGACATCTGCGCAACCGTGGTGAGCAGACCACTGGCCGTATAACGCCGCCAGGCGTTCTCATGCGTGGCTGTGCTATTTTTTGGACGCAACTGCCGCACCTTACGCGCCTGTTCGTCAAGAACGGCACCAATATCCGCCTCGGTACGCGCTTTTTCATCGCGCAGCTCCGGGCTGACAACCCAGCGTTTTATCTGTCTCAGCCGGTTTTTGAGGGAATGGTGGCGGTCAATGTTGATACCCAGACGCGCCATTTTGAGCAGGTGACGCTGGTATTTCTGCTGCATAGATTCCGCCAGTCCGCTGGCGACCGCCCACTGGCGATATTTATGCAACCACTCCCGGATGCTTTCAACAGCAATGCCGCGTGAGGTAAAGCATTTGTCAGTGAGAAAAATACGCATGGGCTTGTTCTGGCCAGAATCGGCGTCGCGGTCGCGGTGTATCACCACGTAGTCCAGCTGTTCCATGACGCGCAGTGCATGGAGCAGTACGTCATACGCCTTGCGGCCGTTCTCATAAACGTGCAGCGCGTTCATGCGGCGGGCAATTTCTTCCACCGGCAACATCATTTCAAAAAGGTAATCGCTGTCCGGACTGTAGTCACAATTTGCGGCCAGAACCAGCGACAGTGATGTCAGCGCCTCACGACTCTCAGAGCGTGGAGTAATACGCATAGGTTTAGGGATAAAAGTAGGGTCTGACGCACGGGTGTACGGCGTGTAGCCAATACGGCGAAGTGCGATCAAATCGGCATTTCGACGCCAGTCATGCTGACGGAAGCAGGCCACCACTTTGGCGGCCATGCCGCGCGGCGTCTTACCCGTGTAGGCAGGGTGGTTGTTGCGGTGCGTCTTGGACTGCCCTTTGCGCAGACGGTTTGATTCACCCCGGCGCGAAGGACGATAAACACTGGCAGCAACGCTGTTTGCTAGCGGTGAGAACGGAAAAAGTTGTTCAGACACGGCTCCCAACGCTTATGTTGCGCCGGAGGAGTTGACCTTTAAAAGGCATAAATCTATACTCCCTGCATAGAGCAACAAACTCTATACAGTTTTAGTGAGCCCCGGTTATCTTCTCTGACCCGCCAAAGTTGAGGAAGATTATCGGGGTTTTTGCTTTTCTGGGTCTGATAATTTGTCTCTCAGCACCCATTCCCTGCCACCTTACGGCGTGGCTCACCAAAAATTCTTTAACTGATCAGCAATCTAACACCGGATCCCAAAACACTCAAGAAAGTTATTCCGTAACGCCTTCAGCTAACCGAGCACTTGCCGTTTTGATCAACTCTTCAAGCATTTCTGTTTGCGTAAGACCTTCTGCTTCACATAAACGTTGAAAGTCTTCTTTCAGCGCACTCTGTACGTACACACGGATCTCTTTATGGGTATCTTTTCTACGAGCAACCAAAGCCTGCTGTCTTTCTGACGGCGTCAATGGGTTGCCTTTCCTGTAAGGGCGTTTATTTTTCGATGAGGAAGGAGCTGCATTTGTGGATTGTGACATTTTGGCCTCCCCAAGGATCTGAATATATCGTTTGGGAAAGCCTACTATAGATTCAATAAATCAGCAGCATAAAAAGCATTTCCACTCCCGTTGGCGCGGGATAAAACGGAAATGCGAAAAGAGGTAACGTTCGCCATTCAGAACGCCGGAGGATGTCTGTCAGTACAACGATACCCAGTCTTTGCCTAACGCCCAACGCGACTGCCAGTGAGCAAGATAGGTTTGTGCCAGGTCAGGCACATCGTGCAGTACCAGAGCGTTCTCCGAATTCGACCGTGCGGCAGATAGCGTATAGTTATACGAACCCGTCTCAATCGTCTGATTATCGATAATAATCACCTTGTCATGCATGATTTTAAACTGGCTGACGGTACGCACCGGAATGCCCGCATTCACTAATAAGTTCATGGCAGCTACACTGGCTTTCCCTCGATTACCGCCTTCATCCAGCACCACCTGGACATCGACGCCGCGTTTCTTTGCGGCGACCAGTGCTCCGGCAATGTCGGGCGAGGTAAACGAGTACCCCATCAGTCGAATGCTTTGCCGGGCATCACTCACCGTTTGCAGTACCAGCTGCTGCGCGCTGCCTTCGGGCGAGAATCCCACCTGTACCGACGGTGCCGCACTGGCAGTGCAAACGCCCGTACTCAATAACATGACCAGCAAGGCCACCCGCAATCTGTTGTGCTTCATCTGTCTATTTTCTCCTGGTAAGGCAGTGCATAAGTTCCTGCCGACACGCTGGCAGTCAGCAGGCAAAAGGATCCTTCACCACAGGATGCATCCCAGGTCAGGTTTTCCGGTGTGGTATGAGCAAGGCGGCCGATAGCCACCTTCAGCGGATCGTGCTCAAGCCCCGGACGGGTTCTGAAACACACCCGCTGATGCTCAGTATCATCCCCGCTGAACACAAAGCCATGCAGGTCAAAAAAATGGATAGTCAGTGCTTTTTCACCGTTCATCGTTTTTCTCCTGACACCGCGCAAAGCCACCGCAAAACAGGTGGCCTGCGCGACCTCGTCTTATTTCATCGCGTTATCGATGGCCTGCTGCATCACCTGCGCGGACACCACGCCCGGAATCACCGTGGTATTGTCTGCTGTCGCGTTCGCAGCCGGCATTACGATGATCCCCGGCGTGCCGGTCATTCCCAGCAACTCGGCCAGCGTGTTATTGCCCTCAATCAGGCTGTCGGATGGCGTCCGGGTCGCGATATTCTCTGCCCCGACGCCCGCCGCCGTGGCCACCTGCTCAATGTCCGCCGCCGTGAGTTTTCCTTCGTTATGGCCGGTGCGGTAAATCCCGTTGTGATACGTCATATAAGCCTCAGCCCCCTTTTGTTTCCAGATATCCAGTCCGCGCCGTGAAGCCTGTGTGGACTCCGGATAACGTCCGGCAAATATCGTCCAGTCGCGAAAGGCAAACCGCACGTCCGGATTGCTGGTCATGACCTGTTCCATCACCGGGGCCATCATGCTGCAGGCAATACACTCGTAATCAAAAAACTCCGTCACAATCACTTTCGAATTTTGCGGGCCTTTCACCGGCACGCCGTCCAGCTGCATTAGCAGCCGGTGTCCCTTCAGCACCGACTGTGCCATCAGTTGTGCTTTGATAGCCGCCTGCTGCGCTTGTAGCTTTTTGCTCACCTCGATGAGCACCTGCGGGTGAGCCACCAGGTAGTCGGCAGCAATTTCGCCGATGCGGGCTTGTTGCGCCGCCGTGAAATCTGCCGGCGCTGCGGCGTCTGCATGAAGGGATGTAAAGGTAAAACTCAGGGCGAGCGAAAGCGCCGCCGCGTGATATCGGTTTTTCATCATGATGTCTCGGGATACCGGGTTGACCGGTGAGGAAAAGAAGCAGCCGCAGGCAGAATACCGGGCCGTTTGAATTAACGTTCTTTCTGAATATTTCGGACGGAGTCGTGGGTAATTTCTTCCCGCTCCGGCTCCCGTCCCCGGCTCTCTGGCGGCAGCGTTAGCTGGCCGTTTTTCTCCAGTTCACGCGCCGCGCTGGCGAGTGCCCGCTCCGACAGGTCATTTTGCGGGTTTTTAGCGATGGCGTGCGCCTTATCCTGCTCAGCCTGCACGTAGCGGAGTGCGTCCGCAGAAACCAGGCTTCCCTGCGCATTTTCAACCGGCAGCGCGGTACTGGCGAACTGTCCGGCACCGGCCAGAGAAGTCAGCACCGCCTGCACAGCACCGTTCTTGTCCTGCAGGGCATCGCTTTGTGCCAAAAGGCCGGACGCCTGCCGAACAAGTGCTGCGTAGTCCGGCAGTTTCTCACCCGGCAACAACGGTATTTCCTGCTGCATACTCTGGACAACACGCTCTAATAATTGTGCGGACAAAGCCGGCAGATCCTGACCTTTACTCTCCGGTAGCGGGATATCTGGCAGAGGGGGCCGCGCCTCTTCAATAGCCCGGAGTGCCTGGCGAAGCAGGGCAGACTCCTCCGCCGGTCGTTCTTCTGCCGGCAGATACCGCAATATCTCCTGCAGCTCTGACTGAACCAGTTTTATCAGCGTGGCATCCGGCCTGAACGTCCGGTCACTCATCCCACCCGCCACTTTCAGCAGCTGCGCGGACGGCATCTGCCGGCCGGTGAGCAGCAATACGCCCGCCGCCGGGTTACCCCGCGCCGCCGCCAACGCCTGCGGCATATCGCTGACCACTATCGTGTCACCATTACGGCTTTTTTGCACCACCGCCGCCTGGGCACCTTCGGTCGTCAGCTGGCGTACCGGCCCGGTTTGTATATGGCCGGTGTCTGCCTGCAAAGAAAACATCGTTAGGCCCGCCGTCTTGCCGTTTCCGTCAAAGACGGGCAAAGCCAGATGCGGCATCGGATACTTCTTCGTAGGGGGGATGATCCGCGCAGTGATCGGATTATCTTTGAGGTTCTGCTCCCGCAGGTAGGTTCGCCCGATGGCTGTTTTGCCCACCGGCTGCCCCATCGCCCAGACGCTCCGGGCCTGTGCCCGCTCGGATTCCGGTTTCAGGGCATCATGCGCCGTTTGCGGGCCATTATTCTGTTGCCGCAGCGTCTCTATCCAGTCAACCAGGCCGTCCGTGTAAATCTGCACATGGTCGCGGGCACGGGAGGCATTAATGTAAAAGGCACGCATGCCGCTCATTCGCTTACGCGCCCCCTCCGTTCCCTCCAGCGCAATCACATAGTCCGTACTGGCCCCCTGCGCGCCGTAGCCGGTCACCGCCCAGGCATAATCAATGTGCTGGTCTGCCAGCGTCATGCCCGGCGTAAGGACCTTTTCGCCGCCGGCGTTTTTGAGTACCACCTCTCCGTTGTCCCGCAGCGTTTCCACCCGGTACTGCTCATGGGCATCATGGCCCGCCTGCTTCTGCGTTTTGCTCATGCGCACGCTGTCGCCTTCGCGCAGCTCAATCTCACGCCGTTGAAACACCTCAATTTCGGTGGCATTTAACTCCGCCGGTGAGTAGTAATGCATGCGACCGTTCTCGTCGCGCAAAAACACCCGATCCGTGCCGTTGTCCACACCGGTTACATTCAGATAACGTTCATTGGCCAGAACGACCTGCCCCGCCTTCCAGTCATTAATGCGGTTAAAATCGTGGCGCCCGCCGGTGATGCGATCCAGTATCGGGACGGTCACCGCCTTCTCTCCCAGCAATTTCTCATCCACCATCGCCTGATGAATGCCGGCATTGATGGCCTGCCGGTCTGCATGTAGCTGCACCACAATCATGGTGCGTTCACGGGCATCCGGCGTCCGGCTCATGTAGTCCCGGATAATCGCATCACCCGGCGACGCCGTTTCAATGACCGAGCTGGCAGGCGCGACGATGTTATTTGAACGGGGCACCGCCTGCGGGGACACCCGCTCGATTTTCTCAAGGGCGGCACCGGCTTTGTTCTCAATAACGCTGTAAACGGCAGATTTCAGGTCATGATTACGCTGGCGAACGATTTCGTTCATCACGGCCACATCGATACTGCTGCGCTCCTGCATCAGCGTGAACGGTGCCCCGCTTTCCGGCGACTGCAGCTGGCCGGTATCGCCTACCGGCACGGCACGCCCCTCACCACGCGTTATCGCCTGATAGGCGGCAGCGGTGTCCTGATTTCCCAGCATCGAGGACTCATCAATCAGAAAAAGCGTATTGGCATAACGCACATCTTCACCCGCAGCCGTGCGCTGTTGCCAGTCCACCACGAAGGATTTAATCGTCTGCGCCTCAATGCCAACGTCGCGCATTTCCTTCACCGCGCGGTGCGTCGGGGCAAGCCCAATCACTAACGGTCGCTCCCCCTCCGGGAGGGTGTCAATCGCGGCTTTCACCGCCCGAAACTGGGTGGTTTTCCCGACGCCCGCATAGCCCTGTACGGCGGTAAAACGATCGGGACTTTGCAGGATAAGCGTCGTGGAAGCCTTTTGCCCGGCAGTCAGACCATTGAGTAAGACCGGGTCAATCGTGGCCATCAGCGGCGTCTGGGTATTTTTACCCGTATCAATCTCCCGGATGATGGCTTTTTCCATCTCCCAGGTAGCCCGCCCCACAAATCCCCCTCCGCCGCCAACTTTTACCGGGATCAGATCGCCCTCTTTAACCTGCCGGGCCACTTCGGTCTGCAACGCGCCCAGATGGTTGAAAAATGCGCCCGCCTGCTCCAGCAACGTCACCTCAGAGAAGGCGACCGCCTTCATCTGGGCAACCGCCCGCGACACGGCCTTTTGGGCATCCGTGCGTAATCCGGCATTTAAGGCGGACAGCGCCTCGTCGGTGTCCTCTTTGCCACTGATCTGGCGAACCAACGCCAGCGGGGAACGGGTGGTGCGCATCCGTCCGAGCTTCTCCTCAGCCTTGTTCTGCGCTTCCCCGGTAAAGATTTCCGCTTCATGCCCGGACTGGGCCAGGGCGTTCATGATGTTGCCGGACAGGTCTCGGGCGTTGAGGCTGGCCAGCACGATACCGTGCTCATTGTCCCGGCTCCCCGGTGCGCTGACGTAGCCGTGCGTCAGATACAGCGGACGGTCAGTTGCCACCTGAAGCGGTTTTTGCTGTCCGTCACGCTGCACCGTTAATTTTCCCTCATTGACCCCCGTGACCGTCAGCCGGTCGCGGGCTTTCAGGCCGTTAGTCCGGTCGGCGGCCAGCGCAAACAGCTGCTCGCCCTGCGCAATGTGCAGCTGTTCACGGGTAAACAGCCGCCAGTCGCCGGTCAGCTCACTCAGTTTTACGCGACTCAGAACACCGTCGCTGTCGATAAGTGACAACATGCGTGTCTCCTCATGCACCCGGTCAAGGGTGTAGTGGCGGGTTTCATGCTTGTCAGACCGGTCTTCCAGCACCATCCCCGCCCGGTAAGTGGCCGGTAGCAGGCGATCCTTCACGCTGGTGTACACCGGCGTTCGGGCTTCGACGGCCACGCCTTCACGTTCAAGCTTGCCGGCATTTTGCAGAGCGTCACGGATAATGCCGGTCAGATGTTGCTGTTCGCGGGCGCCCGTGACCACGGCGGTCACAGGGGTGTCCGGGGAACTCAGGTCAGCATAGCGTTCGGCCAGCGCCCGGTAACGGTCGCGCTTATCGCCGATGCTGATCACCCGCGCTTCCAGCCCCGCCACCGGTTCGGTCAGACCGTGACGAGGTACGCCGGCGGAGGACAGCACTGACAGGGCGTTCGCGTTCGACTGCCGCCCGGCGCTGTCGAGAAAGATAAGCTGGGCGTCTTTTTCCTTCGCCTCGCCGCTCAGTACCAGCATCTCCTTGAGGCCCAGGCGCTCCGCACTTTCCACGATGAGCGTGCTGTGCGATGAGAGACTAAACCCTTTATCTAATACACGACTGCGATAGAGGATGTCGTCTTTGAGCAGTGGCGATTTACCCAAGCTCAGGCCACGTTCGGCAGAGCTGGCCATTACCTTCACCTCACGGCCATGTTCACGTGACATTGTCACCAACTCTTCCGTCACCTCGCGCAGGCGACCAATCGACGCGGGCGCGTTCAGGATTGCCACTGGCGCAAACTCCACCGCTTTCAGCCGGGCGGGTGTCTCTTTTTCCGGTGGCCGGAAACTCACCACTTTTCCCTCCTTCACAATATCGGTCGCCAGGGCCTGCACGGACAATTCATCCAGCAGATGAATATGCGAGGTAAATACCCCTTTATCGCCGTCAAGCGGGGCCAGCAGGTTGTCACCGATGGCCAGATCAATCGCCTGACGGAGATCGGGAATGGACTGCTGCGCCTCTCCGGCTTCATGCGCCGTCATCAGCAGATCACCGTAGGTAAAGCGGGTACGGGTGTCACTGAGCACCGAAATCGCGGTTCGCACCGCCTGCAGGGCGTCTGGCGGCAGCGGACGTTCAGCATCCTGATCAGGCTGCACGGCCCGCGCCTGTGCGACGTCGATCACGTCTTGTATGTTGAAATTAAAATCAGCCATCTGCTGATCCCACCGGGCCTGCAGGCGGTTACGCCCGGCCTGCGTCTCCGGTTTGGCAATGGGCGGCTCCGAAGGTGTGCCCTTCTCACCCGCGTTTTTCTCCGGCGTTACCTGTCCAGGTTCGGCCGGACTGGCGACCTCTGCCGCCGTGCGGGCAGGCGTGACACCCGATTTTTCCGCCTCTACTGCCGGTTTAGACGGGAAATCTACGCCTTCTCGGGACGGGGATTGCGCATTGACGGGGGCTGACGGGGTGGCGGTCTCAGCCGCCGTCAGTGACGTGGCGGCAGGCCGGCTCTCGCCCTGCGCGTGAGGTTCATCGAGTCCGTAACGGCTGATATCGACCTTTTTCTGCCGGGTGTCCAACGCCGCCACGTCGCGGCTTTTCAGCGACGCTTCATCCCCGACCTGGGCGGCGATTTCACGATGCCGGGATGAAAACTCTTCTAGCACCGCCTCCGGAAATCCTTTGATTTCCCACAGTTCATGCTTACCGCCGGTCAGTTCTGTCTCATACCCCAGCGCCTCCGTTTTCGCCTTCATGCTGTTGCGGTAGATTTTGCCGAAACTAACCTGATGACGGTACATCGTCTCAATAAACCCGGCACCGTAAATGGCGTCAGTGGCCAGCGCCTTCCATTTCCCGTCCAGCTCGGTCACGTTGGCCACCACGGCGTGGGTGTGGATGGCCGGATCGAGATTGCGTGATGTATCGTGGGTAAAGAGCGCAGCCACCATCTTGCCGGTGGGAACGATCGAGGTGATGCCCTCCTTCGTGTCACGGGCGGATATCGTCTGCTCCATGATGGCCAGCGTTTCTTTGACCGACTCAATATGGGCCTGCAGCAGGCGTTTATCGCCGCCGGCCAGGATGAGCATCGAGACACTTTTAGGCGCTGAAAAGGTGAAGTCGTGTCCGGGGCGGTGTACATGATTACCTGACACCTCTTTCCCCAGCTCCACGCCATTGGGCAACCGCCCATGCAGGACATTCGTGAACGCCTCAAGGTCAACGTTCCCTTCCAGTCCCAGCTCGCGGGCGCCTTCCCCCAGCCACTGACTTTGCAGGTCATCGAGAAAATAGTAGTTATCTTTGCTGCTGTAATAGCCCGCCGCGTCTGCAGCAGACGCAACGGGGGCAACGGTCATCATCGTTCAAAGCCTCCGGGTTCGTGGGGTTCATCCATGTTCTGGTAAGCGTCATAATCATCGTGGTGTCGCAAAATGTTCTGCTCCTCTTCGGCCATTGCGCGGTTGGCCGCGCCGTAATCCTTCGCCTGAGCCTCATCACGGCTTTCCGGTGCCTCCTTACGGGCACCCGCCGTGCGCAGAACCAGCTCGCCCTTTTCGTCAACTTCCACGTCCATCTGCAGATCCGGCGCTTCACCCTGCGCTTCTGCGGCGGCCTGGTTCTCCGAACTTTCAGCCTGTGAAGCCGGCTTACGGCGTTTTTGCGCGAGCAGCTCCAGTGCGCTGAGTCCGGCGACCGGTGGCGTGCTACCGGCAGCGGCAGACAAAACGGGCGGGCTTTTCGGCACGACGGGATGACGGGTTTGAGCGGGCACAGTGTTGTCGGTTAAGGCGGGTTGCGGCGAAACATGCGCAGGTTCAGCCTGTGTTTTAATCCCTGCCTCGGGTGTCACACTTTTTTCCACGGTTTTCGCCGGGGAGACATCCTGCCGCACGCGCGGGGTAAAGGGACGGACATTGGGCGGCAGTGCCGCGACGTCAGAGGCTTCCGGGGCGTCTGAACTCCCCATATCAGGCGTGATTTCAGGTTTTTCAGGTGGACGTGGCTCAGGATTTTCTGCGGCACGGGCAACTGGCGAAGTGTGCTGTCTCACGGCGGTCGCGGGCGGGTTATCAGCCTGTTTTCCCGCCTGAGCGGGTTTCTGCTGACCGCCTTGCGGTAACACCGGCTGGCTGGGTGGCTGACCGGCGCGTTTAGGTTCCGGTTCAGACACCGTTTTTGGCCCTTCCAGTATTTCGTCACCGGTCGGGAAGGCAATGCCCGCCGTGCGCGTGGCCTGTTCGTTATGGCTGATGATGCTTTCCAGCTGAGGACTGAGCACATCCTTGAAATCGCGCGCAATCAGCGCCTTGTGATATTTCTTTTGTGCCCGGTATTTCAGATCCAGTTTTATCACCGGATATTCGCCCGGCAGGCGGGCATAGAAACGCAGGTTCGGCATCGACATGATGTTGTCATAATCGACCACCGGCTCATTGACCTTGTCGCGGCTGATGGAGATACCGTCACGGATTTGGTCAAGACCGTAGCTGTTTTGCTCCCGCGCCTCACGACGGCGCTGATGCCCCAGCTCTTCCTCTACGATTTTCGCCACTTCGGCGCTCGGCGAACGGCCATAGAAACGAGTGTTCAGCAGGTCAAAAATAGACTTGGCCACCTCACGTCCATACACGTTGATAAGCTGTGGCATGTTCTGAATGCCGATAACAAAACACCCGCCGAATTTGCGGCCTTCCGCCAGCGTCTCGGCAAACTCGGGGATTTTTTGCAGGCTGGTCTTTTCATCGACGATAAACCACACACGGCGGTCAGGATCTTCCCCCATGCTTTGCAGATAAATCGTAGCCATCGACAGCCACATGGATATCAGCGGGCGAACCGATTTGCGGTGACGGGCCGTGGTGGAGATAAACAGCCAGCTTCTGTCGTACCGGGCGTCAGTCATCCACTCCCGGATGCTGAACTCGGGCTTACCCTCCTGGTCAAGCCCCTGCAGGTAGCGCAGCGCTTTGGCGTAGTTGGTGACCACCGAACGGATAGAGATGGCCGTTTTCTCAATTTTTTCCTCAACCAGGTTGGCAGAGGGGGTGTTTTTTAGAAATTCGCGCAGGCTTTTCAGATCGATAGACAAGAGCGCGGTCAGGAATTTCTCAATACTGCGGTCGCTATGTGAGGCAAACTGCATGGCCGTATCGCTGAAAATGGTGCGCGATGAGGACACCCAGAACGGGTCTGACTCCCCCTCCACCGGAATAAGCGAGGCCGTCAGGTTCTCGTAGTCCACCACTTCCCGCGCTTCCCGCCACAGCACCCAGTTCTCGCAGCGCTTATCATGCGGGTTGAGAATTTTGTCGATACGTTCGTCATAATGCGTTTCGGTAAAGGTGCCGCCGGAGTCGTAGACAATGGCGCGGTCACCCCGTTTACGTATGTAGTCAAGCAACCAGCGGATAAGGGTGGATTTACCGACGCCGATGGTGCCGTGGATCAGATAGTTCATCACCTCGGCGTTCTTCACCATGTGCAGGCCACCAATCTGCAGGTCGGATTTCTGCCCGGCCTTTTTCAGCTGCCGGTTCACGCTGACCAGGTCATCCGTCAGCGTCATGCCGGAGATATAGGTGTCTTCACTCTCTTTTTTGCCAATGCGGCCCACGTACCAGGCAATCACGCTAAACAGCAATAAACACACCGTGCCGCAGCCGGCGGCGCTCAGTTTTAAGTTATTCACCAGTTGGCCCCCCATCGACTGCATCCAGGGGTCGGCCAGCAGCTGGCCCAGCGTAAGTTTGGTGGTGCACAGCGTCTCACTGGCGTTGCAGTGCCAGCTGATATCCCAGGTCGCCGGGCTTTTCGGATTCATCAGCGGCACAAAGCTCGATAACAGCCTGCCAGTCCAGTACCAGAAGCCGTTACTCAGCACATCGGGGGAGCTGACAGCCCAAAATACGCCGCCGGTGGATAACAAAAACAACAGTAACAGCCAGTTCAATATCCACTGGTTGACCTGGGCAAACATGCGCAGGCGGTAGGCCGTCATCTGGCCCCCCTGCGTGAGGTATTTCGGTGTAAAACTCATGGTTCAGCTCCGGCGAACGCGCAGGCTTAAACCGCCCGGACGGGCAGCTCAGGATGATCAGTAAATGAAGCGGGGAATGAAATTAGGCTAAAAAGGTGTAAAAGAACTTAATGGAACGAAGACGTATTGTGCTGGCTGAACTGCGCCTGGATAAGCGAACCGGTCGTTCTAAACAGGAAAGCCACCGCCTTTATCATGGACACCGTCAATGACGACAAAAATGCTCCGACCGCCAGTACCAACATCACCAGTAATATGACCGGCAACGCATCAGATAGCATATCGCTGCTGGCCTGGCGTAAGGCCAGTGAGAAAGCGTACAAGTTACTGTCATGCATGATGAGTTGCAGCAGGGCGACGCCGTGATGCCACAGCACAAAGGCGCTCCAGACGAAAAACAGGGTAAACCAGGCCATCAGGTCACGGGCACTTTTGTATTGCATGGGAAATTCCTTCAGGTTGGGTGTTTAACGGCAACGCTCGCCACAGTCCGGACGCGGGGATTTGCGTCTGGACGAGGAAGCGGAATATCACGAATGGAAAAGCAGGCACGGCCACAGGAGAATTAACAGGAAGCCCGCAGGATTACGTCATCAAAAGGTTGGGTGAACATGGCACACGGGCGTGTGCCATCAGGACAATCAATACCAGAAATAAGACCTACAGGTCAGTTCATGATCCCGGCGACGGATTTTGCAAGCTGGGCTTCCAGTACCGGTTTCGCCTCTTCAAACTTGAGATTCACCTTGTTGGCGTTTGAGACAACGCGGGTCTGATATTTCATGCGGTTGCCTTCTTCACTGCTGGTCTGCACTTTCACCCCGGACGTACCCTGACGCAAGGCGGCAACATTATCCGTCGTCACCGTCGCTTTACTGCGTTCGGAAATTTGCAGATCGGTCACCATCGTGTAATTGACGTCTTCGACCATTGCATCAGCCGCCATACCGGCAAGACCTGCGGCCAATCCTACACCCAGAATTGCCCCACCGGAGGTACTGTTGTACGCGGTAATACCCGCGCCCAGAGCCGCGCCTGCAGCAGCACCTTCATAGCCCGTTGAGAGCAGCCCCTGCGCCTGACGCAAGTCCATTTTCTCGGCCTTCAGCACGTTGGCCTGGATCCAGTAATAGGCAGAGTCTGGTGACGAGGTGACGTTATAGCCTTTAGCACGTAAATCCTGCGCTAACAGCGTTTGGAGGTCACCCATATCTTTGTCAGAAGTATTTCGGATCTGGATATAGACCGTTTTCTCGCTGGATGGCTCAAGCCACACGGTCTGACTCATCTGTGTTTTCACATCGAGGTTACGTTTTTTGATGGCGGTGCCCATTGCGCTACAGCCGGAAAGTACCAGACATGAGACGACCACAGCCGCCACAAGAGAATTGCGGTTTTTCATTTACTGTTTCCTTGTCAAAAAATGCGGGGCATGTACGCCCCGAAATATTGGCTATTTGGATATAAATCTGGAGGGTGAAACCCTTCCGTTAGAATTACAGAAGGGTTATCGGCAGTAGGGGATTTAACTTAAATCTTCTTTAACAGTTTGCTGATTTTTTCTAGTGCTAGACCAGCACCTAAGCGGTTTATTTCAGAACCAACCACCAAACTTATGGCAAACAACAAAACGAAAAGAAGCGCTGGGATTGCAAAAGCGAGCCAAGGAATTAGGCCAGACAGCAATGCTGAAAAAATCATCAAAATTAAAAACAGCGCCACTGTTCGTTTCACTAACTTCCTAAGATGAATGAGAATAACTGATTTACGACGAATATCCTCAGGCACGGCCATATACATTATGAGATTGTTGTAGGTCATAAATGCGAACAACAATCCAACAATTGCTGTAGGAACGAGTAGAACCCAGCCTTCAGATGTTAAAAAATTGATATACCCATCGGAATAGGCATATTTATATTTCATTGAGCTAACTAAGTAGAATGTCAACGTGCTGACACAACTAAGTAAAAACGATATGAGTGGTATAAAAAGACATTTTTTAAATAAGTCTGAATTAGAGGGAATAATCCTCATTCCTGAAGAAAAATTGTTTGTGAGCATAGCAATATCGGCGTCAATTTCTGCTCTTGTGAAATTACTCATATTCCCTCTCTAATTAGATACTTACGAGGCCTTTTTTTGCTCTTCTCTAAGCTTTTGGAGCTTAGCTTTAAAGTTATCCGTTTCGGTGCCATCAACAATAGGTTTAGTCTGCCTAATGTCCTCTTCAGTGCGACCGATCTGCTGACCTTTCACCGCACCTTGATGCTCATTTCTGAGTATATCACTGGATGCCTGAACAGGGGTTTCGTTTTGCTCGATTTTCCCGCCATTTTCTCTGATGACATTAGAATTCGCAGATCTTTGTGCTGCAACCTGCGCCGCCACGTTGTTTGGGATATCAGCACCTTCCGCGTGTGCCCTCACTTTCTCCGTAGCCGAGTTATAATTTTCAGTCATTGAGGCTGAAGGCGGACCACCTTGCACCTTAAGATTTCTCTCCTGATTATGCAGGCTTACATCTTCCGCCTGAACAGGTTTTGCCCCCGTAATCCGGTTGTGTTGTCCGTGGTGTATTTCATCCTGTGTTGATTGATGATTGTCGGACACCGGCGCTGACTGTTGGCCACTTTGAACGTTGCGATCACGATCATGCAAATTAAATTCATCAGAACTCACAGACGCCGCTCCTGTACCTGAGCCTTGAGAAGTGCTGTGACCACCCGGCGCACTCACAAACGACGCAGTCCGTTGCGGGGCTGTTTCAATGACGCCTGCAGATGTCGTCCCATTGACGTTTTCCGAGCTGCCTTCTACCGAACTGGCTCCATAAGGTATCGGAATTGGCTCGCCGGACGCGGTATGTTGCGCATTGACCGCGCCGTATTCCAACGAGTCTGATGGTGTCAGAGGTTGCGTATTTGTTTGCTCTGTTCGACCACCGTAGTTCTGCATGATTTCCGGCTCCAGACGTTCTTTCATAAACTCCGTGGCCGCTTCACGCGCTGAATTAACGTTGGTCAGAACACCTTGTGCATTATTGCCAAACTTGGCCGTCGTCCAGTCCACAAATTCCTGATTGTAGTTGGCATCCAGGCTGGCACTTTCGTTCTGAGCCAGCGTCGCCATACGGCTGAATTCCTGGCTTTTGGTGCTGCTGTCGGTGTACTGATGATACTGGCTTTTCGCATCGTTCAGCGTCGCGGCATACTGCTCGACCTGGGAATTCGATTGGTTATTGGTCTGGTTGCCAGATTCGCTCACACGCGCCGACGTCACCATATCCATGCCCTGGCGGAAATCCTTGACCGTCTGACTGTTCTCATCGTGCCGGAAGTCTTTCCCTTCAGAATGAGAATCCTGCGTACCGTGCGCACTGCCAGAGGTATGCTTCCAGTCAGTATTGATATGAGCTTCGGCACCCGCACTCACTCCCGTTGCCCATTTGCCCATCTTCCCGACGAGCTGATCGCCAGAATCAACCTTAACATTCGCCGACATGCCAGCCCCACCTGAACCCTGATTAGTGATGTCCATCAGCTGGTTGTAGGCTTCCTGCGTAGAGATGTTATGCGCTTTACCATAGCTTTCAGCTGCCGACTTCATCATGCTGGCCCCCACTGTCGCATTGGTTGCCTGGGTATTTTCACTGCCCTGCGTCATCGAAGCGCTGTTACCGCTTTGGCTGGTGAGCTGGTTCAGTTGCTGGAAGCCGCTTGTCACGCTGTGGTTATAACCATCGAGTGCGGTTTGCGCCTCCTGTTGAGCCTGTCGCGACTGCTCCTGGAAACCGCTGCTCGCCAGTGAACTGAGTCGCATGTTTACCGGCAGGTTAGAGATGGCCTGCGACGTGTCATAGACGTTATGCCCGTCTGCCGTCAGGGTACGTGTCCCGCCATTGCCCATCTGGTGGCTTTGTTGTCCCATACGTTGCGACAGGTTGGTGTCAAACTTGTTGGCGTTAACGTTATCCATCGACATGTTGTTAAACGACCAGTTGCCGTCAGCGGTTGTGGATGCCTGCCCGCCGGCTGAAAACGCCGCCGAACTCATCACGCCACCTACCACCTGCGATGCCACGGAAGCCGCCCCTTTCGTGAGGAAAAAGGACAGGACCGGGATCGACATGCTGAGATAGCCCGCGATATTGGCCACGTCTGAATGTTGCAGGGCAATGCGATCCTGATTCGCCAGCACCAACGCCGTTGAACCGGTTTTTGACTGGAGGTAAAAGTTGGCCAGAGAATTCAAAATCGCAAACATCACCGGCCACATCTGGAAATACAAGAACCCACCGGCGTACAGCTTGAGGGTATTCAGCCCGAAGATGGTATGGTTGACCAGGGCCAGCGCAATCACCAGCGGGAACAGGCCAATCAAAATAAGCATCATCAGTGACTGGAACATCGGTAACGTTTGTGAGGCAATCGCCCCGCCTGCCGCCCAGCTCAGGCGCTGTTTGGTCATGGTCGATTCCGTGGCCAGATTCACCAGGTTTGCCGTATCGGAAGAGCGGGCCGCAAACCCTTTCCAGCCGTCACGGATGGCGGCATTGGTCACATTGTTACGCATAATCTGCGAAGCACTCAGTCCACCGGCATAGAAAAATCCGTAGCTGTCGTTCATCGCATTGCTCAACAGTGAATCCGCGTTCACTTTGCTGCCAAACACGCGGGTCGCCATATCGTGCCAGCTGACGCCGCCCACCGAAATATCACTTCCCATCAGCGTTCTGATAGTGCCGGCGGCCTGCTGGCAGGTGACAAACTGCCTCACGCCACTGACCGTCTGATAAATTCCCCGCAACGGACTCGGGTTATTGGTAATAAGCGTCAACGGGTCAGTGCTGTTCAGCAGCTGGCTGATGGTGTACTTGCCGTTAAGCAGGATGTCGCCAATCACGCAGTTTTCGACATAGTCCGTCAGCATCTGTGCCAGCTGCGGGTTTTGCGTCCGAAAATCGGAGGTTTGTGCCACGATTTGAGAACCAAACAGCATGCCGCTCTTGGTATAGGTCAGCGAATCCGGGCGCGACAAGGTGTAATCGTACAACTGCGCTACCCCAAACCCCGCACTGGTAGTCAGCCCTGCAATCATGGCCAGCCCCAGCGGAACATTGTCCACTTCGTACACGGCGGCCGGGTCGGTAATGTCGAGGATTTGCACCGACCGTTTTGGCACCAATAACACTGACGTGATGAACATGAAGACGGCCAGCCAGTGCATAAACACGCGCGGGTCACGGGTTTTGATAAAGGACACCATCACCCCCAGCACGCCGAACGTGCTGACAATGCGGAGCAAGGTATCAAACGTATCGGCGCCCAGAATAGTGACGACGCCGTTCAGCACCTGACGCCACATATCGCCACCGAATATCGTATAGATCTCAGTCATTGCTGGTTCCCCACCGGTAGTTACCCTGATACGACGTTGAAATGATGGTCGAGACCTGTTGCTGGAGGTACTGCATGTTGCGGTCAATTCCGTCCAGTGCATTCTGATCGGCCGCCGACTGTAGCTTCATGTTAGCCAGCAGCTGCTGAGCCTGAGCCACGTTCTGCCGTAGTTCCCCTGCCGCCTGCTCCGGGAAGTTCTTCCCGGCCAGCGACTGACTGGCCTGCTTCACGAGTTCCTGCAGGTACTGGATCATTAAATCCTGTGCGATGTAATCCGCCACCTGAATGAGGTAGGTCGGGCTTTGCCCCATACTCTGCGAGTTGGTCAGGTATTTCAGAACGGGGACAGAGGTGGTATTGAGAAATCCCTTTTCCTGATCGGATAAGCCGGAATCGTCGGTCAGCTTCTGGTTCATGGACAGCATGATGTTTTGTACCAGCGTGACCAGCGCATTGTTGCTACTGATGGTGACACTGGCCACCGTCGGGCCGAGACACAGGTCGGATTCATCACAGCCGTAAATTTTGGCCGTCCCGCCGCGCATCAGCACGGTGATCACATCCCGGTTATCCACCATCGGCGTCAAAATCGTCACCTGCCCGGCGCTGTTGAAAATGATGGATCCGACGATACTCATCACCAGCTCTTTCAGCTGTCGGTTGCCATCGAAAAGATGGTTGCGCCCCAGCGCATCCCAGATGAGATTTTTATTCTTCAGCACCTGATCTTTTTCATTCGCGCTGGCCCGTCCGGTGACGCTGTCACCCTGCCCCCCGACCGTGCACCCCTGCCGCGAGGCGGCCCAGTCAGAGAAAATATTGTCGTCACCGGCAATGTCCTGGCAGATTTTCTGGTTGGAAAGCTGAGACACGGGCCAGAGGCCACCGATGATCCCCTGCGCCGCCTGACATGAACTCATGTTGGCGGAGTTCACGTCGGAGGCGAGTTTTTGCAGGAAATCTTTGGCTTGTTTAAGCTCAGGCACCATCGTCTGCAACGCCAGGTCGAAAGCATAGCCCGCCGCATTACTCATAATTTGCTTGGCAAAGCGCTGTATTTCCTCTCCGTTAATAAACGAGAAGGCGCCCAGATAGGCATCAATCCCCCCACAGCCGGAATTCAGGGAAGGCACTTGCATCGAGATAAGTTGTACCTGTTTCACCGGATTTCGCAGATACACAGAACCGCCGGTGATGTAGCCGGCGGCCTGCCCCTGCCACGCCTGCGCTTTGGAAACGTTGCCGTCATAGCCCAGACTGCCGAAAAAACCGTTCAGGTCGCCCTGCACATCGGCCAGCGCCGACGCACTGAAACACAGGGCAGCCAGCGAGCACATTACTATTTTCCGAAGCTTCATGAGGAGAGGCTCCCGTCGGTCAACTTACTGAGTGTCATGAGGTTAACTCCGTTAAATCTTAGAAATATTCCCGACTGAAACGGTTAAAACGCAGAAACATCCCACGCAGCTAAGGGCGTCAGAAGAATTTACTGCGGGAGGAATGTCGGAAAGATGGGCTGTGATTACTGTGCTGTGACGGCCTGACTGGAAGGCACGGGCCCCAGCGTATCAGAAGGCAGTTTGTCGATATCGGCCTCGATCATCAGTGCCACACGCTGGCTCAAGGTGCCCATGTCGGTATCTCCCTGATAAAGCGGAAAGGCCGCAATGGTATTGTCCGGACGCGGTGTATCGACGTTCACCAAGAACGTGGTCGGCGTAGCGATGGGCAGACCGTTGCCAAAAAACGTCATAATTTCACCCGCCAGCGGTTCATTTGCCCCACGTTTTCGGGGAATGAGTGCCACCGGAAAGGACGTATCACCATAACCGTCAAGCGTATAGGGATACACCTTGATGCCGACCTCATCTGACCACTGTTTTAACTTCGGATCGAATTTTGCGCTGTACTGACAACCCCGCTGCATAAAGACCACGATGGCATAGTGATTCAGGTTCACTTCGCGCCCGTCGGTGAGCGTCATCATGTGCGGCGCACGATCTGAAGGAATACGCGACTGCGGTAATCCCAGGTCAGGCAACGCCGGTGACCAGCTCGTTTGTGTCTTGGACTTTTCCAGTGCCGCTATCTGGTCGGCCACGGTCGCCTGCCCGGCCAGCGGAGCCATCAGACAAATGAAGGGCAACACAAGGCTGAGTTTCATGGTTTTGCCTCCCGGTTCTGCCTGCGCGCCTTACGGTGTGAGAGGACTTCAGACACGATGAGCACAATCAGCGACAGGATAAGGCAGGTAAAGGTTGAAAAAACCAACACCTGATACGTCAGCTTAACCGAGTAAGTCAGCAACTCACTCAGGCAGTTAGCGACAATGCCGAGCAGAAATAACACGGCCACCACCGGAAGATTATTCATGGTTTTGCTCCCTGTTGCCGCCCGGAACCGCAATGCCAAAAGCGACAGAGGGCTGACGTTCTTTTCGCCTAAAAGCCCTCATGCCGGCGCGTGCGGCGAGATAGATACACGCATAAATCGTGGTGATAAGCCCGTAGAGCGTAAACAGGTTGTGGTTAAAATCTGTGATATAGGTTTCACGACTCACCTGTTTGGGTAAGCAAAGGCGCGGTGACTGCGGTTGCACGGTCTGCGGTATCGCCCGTTCATTGATTGTCATCCCTGCCGGGAGGGAGGCACACTCCCACGCGTTACCCGGCGCGGCGCCGCCCACCAGCCCTTCGGCCTGACGGATGACAAATTCCCCCGGCGAAGGCCAAGCATTAACCACTATAAAGAGAGAAAAAATAAACGCCGGCCCGATGACCAATACATCAATCATGAGCCTGACCGTCGCCCAGCAGGCGCCGGCACCCGATTTGAGTGCTGAACATTGCATAGGGGATTTCCTTTGTTAAAAAGAGGGGGGTAAAAACGTCAGAAGTTAGGCTTGAAGCCGGTCGCTACGTTAAGAAAACGCTTGGCCAGATCATCCTGTGTCATGAATCCATAGGCCAGCGGACGGAAATCGCGGGAGGCCGGGTTAACCAGAAACAAAGCCGGAAAATGGCTGATGCCCATCCGTGCACTTCGTCCCTCGTCCTGCCGGCTGTCCGGCACCTGTGGCGAGATTTGGCCGTCCACGCTCACCGGAATTAACGAGATATGCCGCGTGCGGGCAAAGTCCGCCACCACCCCGGCCATCTGCGCATCAATCGGGTCACTGCCGCGATAGAAGTAAAACATCCCGTACTGGGCGGACAGTTCGCTGATAGCCTGCGTCTGTTTGGCCTGGTCGCTGGCCTGCTGCAGCGGTGCCGTACTGTTGTAGTGCGGATGTTCGAGGTTGTAGTCCAGATCGGGATGATCCAACTGAGCCACCGCAAACGACTGACTGAACATCGATGCCCTGTCCGTCCAGAACTTCTGCCAGCGCAGGAAAGTGGCGGTATTCTCACTCGACGGGTTAAGGATGGCCCGGTCCAGTGCCTCCTTCGTGTACCCCTTGAGTACCGCCGCCTGCTCTGACGGTGACAGCTTGCTAAAATCTGGAATTTGCGGGGCCGGCGCAGGTTTGGGGGCCGGCGCGTCTGCCGGCTTCTTCGGTTCGTTGTACCAGTGCCAGCCGGTGAACGGATCTGCCGGTGTCACCACCGTATCTGCGGGGGTGTCTGTACCCTCCGCCCACGCCGGTAGCGTGAGACTGAGCAGGCAGGCAAACCATAATCGCTTCATCACTTCCCTCCTCCCTGTGCGTTAACCTGCGCCGCAATCCGGTCTTTTACCTGCTGAACCATCACCGACGAGTTCGGGATTTTCTGGTTGGTCATCAGATCGCTGTAGAAATCGGCAAAGTTAATCAGGTCAAAGTTGATGGCCTGCAGCTCAGGAACGGTGATCCCCCGGCAGTTGGGTGAATCACCGCTGCCAAAGCTGACCCCAAGCTGGTCACGTCGCCCCTGCTCCTGAATAATGCGGGCCAGCTTGCCTCCGAACACGCAGTACACCTGTTTTTTCTGAATACAGACGCCCAGCACGGCGCGGTTGCAAGCTTCACCGACGCTGACCACCACCTTTTTAGCCTTGGCCTTGCCGATGGCCATTTCATCACTGTTGCAGTTCGCCAGCCCCGCGTTGTTCCCCCAACCGGAATCCACGCAGCAGTTGGAGAATCCCGCCATTGCCTTGCGGCAGGACATGGCCTGCCCGGTAAAGGCTTTGATGTTGATCTGGTCGTTGACCACATCGTCACCGGCTGAAGCCAGTCCCGCGAGTTTGGCCACCGCCGTATCAAAACCGCTGTCGCCGGCACCGTTGGTATCGTCACAGTCCCCTGACATGCACAGATAATTACCGCCACAGAGTTTTCCGGTGGAGGTGTAAGTTTGCTGGCACTGATAGGTGACCTGTTGGTGCGAGCATTGTCCTGCCGTTTGTTCAGTACAACTGCTGCCTACGACCGTACAGCTGGCATCCGACATTAACGAGGCGCAGTTACCGTTACTGGCCGGTGTTGTCAGATAGGTATCGGTGTACTGCCAGCAGTCGCTGTAAACTGTGTAAGTTTGCCCGTCTATAACGGTCGTTCTGTTGCCACCGCCGACCGTGCATTGCGTATTGATTAACTGACCGCCCACGCTTTGGTCATCACACGCCTGCTGAACCGACGTCTGCGGTTGATAGGTTTGTACCGTGGTGACGGCGGTCATGCTCAGCGTCAGCGAATCCTGGCTAATGTTGAATTCATTGATGATACCGTCCAGAAATGTCGATGCCCGGGAGACATTGCCGATGCTGATAACAAGCGTGATGGTTTCCCCTTGATTGATGTGATATCCGGCGACGGAAAGATTTTGTGCCGTGGTGCCCGACGTCCGGCTGGGCACCGTGACGCTATTGCCCAGGACACTCACCGTGGCCTTTCTGGCGACATACCCAGTCCAATTAAAGGAAGCCTGTTGTATATCACCGGTAAACGGCGCAACAAACGTGGCGTGCACTTCAAGACCAACACGCGAGTATGAAAAATCATGCGTATTGATCACTGCAGTTTGATTCGTTTGCGTCGTCACGTAGGTTCCCCCGACAGTGACGGCCCGGTTGCAGCTTTGTGTCACCGCGACATCTTTGTCACAGGTGTAATTCTGGAAAACACTTTTGCTGACGACTTTATCTGTGCACTGGTCATAGGTGCCGTTGACAACCGCGCCGGCAGTGCTCTCAGCATCCTTGCCGTTGGTGATGAACGGCGCGTTCGGGTCGATGGTCACCGCCGGGTTGGTGGTGCCTGAGCTGATAATGGCCTGCCCGGCGTTGTTCTGACCGAGTTCAGTCTGTCCTTTGTCACTCATCCCACCATCCCCGCCCTGCACGCCGCCGTAATACCCGCTTTGTGACGGACTGGCGGTATACCCCGGAATGACGGTCGAGGGAGCGGTGTTTTTCATCCCCGAGGTTCCCTGACTGCTGTTAGATTTTCCGTAGCTGGAACCGGCATTGTAGGCATCGCTGACGGCGTCTGCCTGCGCCCCCTGTACGCACAGCAGCAACAGTGACAAAAGAAGACGTTTCATTTTTTCCCCTCCGCCGTTTTCAGCAGTTGTGTCGCCGTAGTTGCGCAGTCTCCAAGGCGTTCAACCTCTTCGAGTGCCTGCTGAACCGGCAGGCTGCCGTAAAGCACGTCATATTTTCCCTGACAGGTAACCACCAGCGCGGGAACAGCCTTGATGCCGTATTGCTGATACAGCGTCGGGTCAATTTGCACTCCCGCCTCTTTATCCTTCTTGGACAGCTCAAACATCACCGAGGCCGTTTTGCGAAAATCGTTGTCCAGTAGGCCACGCAGCGTTGCCGGAATACCAAAGCGGCGGGCATCGGCGAGCATCGGCAGCAGCCCTTCCTCCGGGATGCCCAGGCTCACGAAATACAGCGCCTGCGGCGTGGGGCGGTCGGCGCTGTTCTGGTCTGCCTGCGACGCGGCGATTTCATTTTGAAGCGCAGACACTTTGTTCTGCTGTGCCGGTGGCAGGGTAATGTTCATGCCCTTCAGCTGCGCCTGGAACTGTTCAAGCTCGGTTTGCTTTTGCTTCATGTACGCCATATCACCGGCGGACACGGTGGGTTGTTCTGCTGCCTGCACGGATTGCGCACAGAGCAGCACGGCGCTGAGCGTCAGCGCCGTTATCAGGTGTCTGTTCATGGAAAGTCCTTACAGATAAGCGCAGTTACGCTTTCGCCACAGGAGGTAGCCGAAGTTCTTTTTGGATGTCGGGGCGTTATGTACCGAGCCCCACAGCTGCGTGGTCGTGCCGAAGGGGTGGCAGTCGCTGGCTTCGGGGTACATGTTGACCATTTGATATCGCCAGCGGGATTTCGGGATAATCGGGGACGGATACTCGTAGCACACTGCCACGTCCGCCCCGACCGTCTCCATCACGAGTCCCTCCCGGTGCAATTTGAACGCCATCCGTTCGCTGACCAGAATCGATGCCTCGAGCGGTGAAAACTCGTTGCTGGTGTAGCCCGTGAAGGGATACATGGAACCCTGTGCACCAGCACACCAGAACAGTGGATCCAATGGGACACCGGCGGTGGAGGCAATCGAGTCGGCGGCGCAGGCCCCCTGTGCCAGCAGGTTAGAGAACAGGCTCACTTCCGGGTTGATGATCATCGACAGCGTGCTGTCATTCCAGAGCGGGTCAACTTCGGAGAGGTAAGCAATGTCCATGTCACCCGTCTGCATGCAGCCGGTGCTGGTGATGATATTGAGCCAGTAAATCAGCGGGTATTTGTACCAGTGAACGTGGTAGAACGCGCCGGGTGACGGCTTATCGCTCTGCCCCCCGGTGCCGGTGCCGGTACGTCCGAGGTCAATTTTAAACCCGCCCATATTGACCATCACACCCGGTTCACGGGTGACGTCCGTGAGGGCCACCGGCTCCCAGAAACCAATGGCCAACCCCAGCCGGTAGAAAATGCCGTAGGGGCACAGCTGGATGGGGGATGCCGGATTGGGGGTGTCAGGGTGGGAACCGGAGGCCAGCTGAATGCTGCCGAGCGTCATGGGGAACAGGCACTTCCAGCAGACATCGCTGATGGGATTCACCCAGCGGCCGTCCCCGGCGTTCGCACTGGCCGCCTGTGCCGGCGTGTACAGGAAGCCCGCCCAGATTAAGGTAAGACAGAGAATGAATTTGCGCATTCGTCCTCCGGCTGACGGATAAGCGGCGCCACTTTCCAACCCAGCGTTTCACAGCTGCCGATGAGCTGGAACAGAAACATCCGCGCCCGCCCGGACTGCATCTGATAGCCGATATCGGCTTCAACGTCTGTACCGGGCAGAGTCATGTATTCCTGCCGCGCACGTTCGACGTCCCGTGCCAGCCTGTCCAGCGTCACCTCTGTCAATAGATATAATGAAGGCGGCCCCACTTCCCTGTCTGACAATGTGAAGCCGGCGTGCTGCAAACTGCGCAAAAACCCGGAGAAGATGGCATCAAAATAGTCTTCATTCATCTGTAAAAACAGGGCTTTTCCGGTGATAGCCGCCGGGTATCGAAACAGCATCGATGTGTTGCCTTCGGGAAGATGAGCATCGTCCTGCGCGCGTCCGCGTTGCGTATCCGCTTTATCCTTATGCCAGTAGACGCCCACGAACACTAAAATAGCGAGGTATAACGCCAGGAAAAATAATCGGGGGTGCGCTTTAGCAATTTCAATAAAATTAAACCATTCCATGCTTATTCAACCTTCTGATAGGGGGCGAAAGAAGCCACGTACAATCCGCGCTGACGCAATCGCCTGAGCATCCGGTGCACTTTCTGTGCACTTTCACCGGCAGCGATATCCATCCGGATTTGGGCAATTTTCTCTTCAGGTTTGACGTGGGCGGGGAGTGTGCCGATCCAGGTGTAAAGCAGCATGTTAGCCAGTTGTGTGAGCACGATTTCAGGCACAGGGACTTCGAACCGGGGATGGGTGCTCAGGAAAAGCCCGTTGTCTTTAAGCAGATGCTCCAAATCGAGGGCCACTGCCAGATAGAGCGCCTCCTCCTGCCCGCCAATATCCATCCCGCCTTCATGCCGACCGATAACGCACGTCAGCAATGGCTTTAACAACGCTCTAATCAGGTTCACAGTGATTACACACTCCTTTCTTTAGACAGAGGCCCGTGACGCTGGAGCACAGTGCGGATATCGTGCTCATTTAGTGACGCCAGGATGAGCGAGGTGCGAAGCTCTGCGCTCAGGGCCAGCAATGTCTGCAAAGCCGCCCGGATAACCACCGACTCGGTGTAAAGCGGGTGTTCTTCGGTCATGGCCCGCAGGCCGTTTTTATCGGTATCGCCCAGCCGCACGGTGGTGGCAAAGCGTTTGATGTTATCCGCGTCGTGATTGTCTTTAACGCAGTGATTCATTTCAGTGCCACCTCCTCGACCTTGAGCGTCCTGTCGTCGCGACTGATTCGGACCGGTGTATGCTCGAAGCCAAATTTTGTTGTCAGGGTGCCGTACTGGTCGAAGTACACCGGTTCATCCAGCGCATTGCTGCTGTCGCGGATATTGCCGTTGACAAGAATGACTTTAAAATTCACCTGCCCGGCCAGCTGCTGTTTCACCCACTTCATCTGCGCCGGGTTGTCGCCGTCAATGAAGTACAGGGTTTCGCTAAACGGCACTTTATCCAGCGGATTCACCTGGTCACCGGCGCGGGCGATCACGTTACCGCGCATATCCCGGATGGTTTCACGCACGGTAAAGGTCGGGTCATAGTGCAGCGTGCGGTCGGTTTTCGCCGGGGTCAGGCCCGCCACCGGATCGGGACGAACGGCGTGGGCTTTCACTCGGGCTTCAGCTTCACGCTGAATTCTGTCCATCTCCCCGCTGTCTTTCATGCCCTGCAGCCGCTGACCGATAAAATCCAGCAGGTCAGGTTCAGCTATCGGAAACAGATGCCCGATAGCCCCGAGATCCTTTGCCCCTGCTGACAGGCTGAGTAAACCTGCCAGCAGGCAGACACCCCACCTTGTCGTCATGGTGCCTCCTGCATACGGTGTGCAATGTCCGACTGTATCTGAGGCGTGATGTCCAGCACGGGCATCACCACAGCTGGCGGCACCAGGATCAGGTCGCCGTGCGCCTGCTGCCAGTCATTCAGACTGGCTTTCAGCGCCTGATCAAACCGGGTGGTTAACACCCGTGCGCTATTTTCATCGAGCTGTTTTTTGGCCGACTGCTGCATAAACAGATCGATGGTGCCCTTCATGTCAAACACCACCGTCCGGCGCTGAAATTGTTGGGCGACCAGCGCACTGATACCGGCACACACCGTGACCAGCAGCAGCGTCAACAGCAGTGCCACTGCCACTACCCGGACAAATTTCTTGTTGAAAAAACCGGCCTGACTGGCCGGTGTGATGCTGATGCCCTGCCTGACGGTTTGCGCATCGAGTTCGGTTTCACTCACGGTTGATTTCCTCAGCTTTAACGTGCGGAGATACGCCTGGATCCTGGCTGTCAATAAAGTCCCTGCGGTCTTGTCGGATGGTTATCAGGCGGTGACCATCAAAGCGGTTGCGACAGAGGTGAAAAAACATGTCAATTTCGCGATCATTGCCCGTTCCGCACGCTTCATCGCCCGGAGCATTTACGGTTTTACTCATGGATGGCTTTCCTCAGTTTCTTGCACCCGCAGTCCCGCCCAGATTTCCAGTTCGCGTATCTCGTCCTGGTACATGTCAGGTTCACAGGCCAGCAGGTAGGCCGCCTCTTCACTGGTGGCTCCCGCATCCTGCGCTTCGCTCATGTACTGGAAGTCCTGCCCGCGCGTACTGAACATCGCCCGCGTAACCGGATCGACGAAGACGCGATGGAAGGAGCTGTTTTCCCCGGTCGAGATCATGACCGAACTGAAGCCTGTTTCTTTCGCCGGCTGGAAGCCGCGAATGACCTGGGTTTCCATCTCGGTAAACTGGTCGGGGTTGGCATTGAGGTAGGTTTTAAACGCTTTGGCATCCTGCAACAGCGTCACTTTCGTGCCACTACAATCCCAGGCGGCGGCCGCTGCCGGCGGTGCGGCCTGGTCTTTGGTGCCGGTGAAGTCCTTAATCCCCTGCGTGATGGTGATGAAGGCCCCACGGTGACGACGCACTGTCCTGTAGCCGGTTTCGATAAAGCGTGCGGCATGCGGATTGGAGCCGCTGAACAGACGCCAGGCTTCGTCGATAATGGCCACTTTTTTCAGGTCACGCGGCGAGTGGTACATTTTTTCCTGTATCGCCAGAATGAGCGAATACAGGATAGCGGACAGCAGGTGTGGCTGGTTTTCCAGGCTCAGCAGCTCCAGCACGGCAAAGCGTGTTTCGCCATCGAGCGTCGGCTTGTCGGAGTTGAAGTACTCTCCGTTCGCCCCCCAGGTACACCAGCGGTCGAGCAGCAGAACCAGCTCGTTAATGCGATCACGGATGGTGGGCTGGGAGTCGTATGTGGTTGTGACCTCTTGCGAAATCATGTACGCCACCACGTCATCAATACGGGCTTTGTTGGCTTTCGCTTCCCAGGCGGCGACCACGCCTTTGAGCAGAATGGTTTCACTGACCTTATCGAGCGGCTCGTTAGGGCTGGCCAGTACGGTGAGCAGACCGGTGATGCCTTCTGCGGACTCTTTAATGTCCACCACGTTCGCAAAAGGATTAAAGCGCAGGGTGGCCCCGTCGAGGTATTTCCCGCCGGCCTGCTTACAGAAGTTCTTGTAGCTTGCCCCCATGTCGATAACCCAGGCGAAGCCGTGGGAGTTGAGCACCTGCCGCAAGATTTCCTGAATAAAGAAGCTTTTGCCTGCGCCGGTAGTCCCCGTTACCGCAATGTTGTAGTTGGTACTGCCACTGGTTTCGCTGAACATATCGAAAAAGGCCAGCTGGTTACGATAAGTCGGTAACGGGCTGCCTACCGGAGACATTTGACGCTCCGCCACCACCGGCATCAGGTTGACGGCGTTAAAGCTTTTGCAGCGCAGCGTCGAACCCATGACCACCATGTCTTCCCACAGCCCCTCCTGCATCATGAAGGGGAAGGAGCTTATCCAGTTGCGTAACTGCTGGAAGCGCGGGGCGGAGATTTCGAGGTCGTTTTTACGAAAGACGTTGATGGCCGCCAGTTCACAGGCCTGCTGTTCGCTGGCGTCATCCGGCGTGAACAGGGTCAGGTTCAGCGAGAAATTGCACATGGCAATTTCGTTACTGGCCAGCCCCTGCCGCAAATCACGCCATTCCTCATACGCGCGCTGGGTGCCGGGGAACAACTTGGCGTAGGACGTGCCGGCTTTCTTCCCGAGATCCTGCTCTTTACGGAACGCATCATTTTGGCTTTTTACCTGATCTTCCACAGAGACCGTCCAGCTGAGGATGAACGGACAGGGAATGCCCAGGTCGGGAAAGCGCATGTTCTGCAAGTTGTCTGACGCCTGCCAGAGCGCAAAACGCCCCGGCGCTTTGGTCAACTGCATATTCACAATTCGGGTGCTGGCGACGGCAGTGTCGCGGCTGTCCCCGAGGGTGCGGTCTTCCGGCTGACGCGCGGTAGTCAACCGCAGATAGCCCGGACGCACTTCCATTTCGGTACTGTGATCGACGCACTGGCGGTGCAGTTCCTGGTCGATGTTCCAGTGATCGGGGCTGCGGGTCACCTGCCCCGGCCGGTAGTTAAGCTGTTCGCGCATGATCGACAGAAACTCCGGGGCACCGACGCGGCGGGTTTCCATATGGGCGGCCATCAGGGAAACGCGCAGCGTCTCCCGCAGCTGCACCACGGAGTCCATTGCCCGGATACCGCCCCGTCCTGAGCGGGCATACACCAGAAACACGCGGTAGTTACGCAAATAAAGCGGGTATTCGCGTTCGTTACTGAGTCCCTTCAGGGCCGCCCGCTCCCAGTAAGCTTTGGTGATGGCGTTGAGCGGTTTCGCCATGCTGCCTTTCCACATATCCTTACTGAGGCCATTGTCCAGCATCTCCCCGACACACTTACTGGCCACCATCAGCACGGTGACCGGCGTTTTGCGGGGCATTTTTTTGCGCAACAGGTCATCGAGTGCCTGCACCACCTGCTGATTGGCGCCGGCCAGCGGGGCGACTTCCATGATGAAACCGATGGAGCGGCTGTTGATAAACAGTTCGGTTTTTTCATCATACATCCGGTAGGGCAACAGGCTGGTGATGGACGGATAGCTCAGGCTTTGTTGCAGCATATCGGCCGCCGTCTTTGCCCCGCCTTCTTCTTTACTGCCGGCAAAAATGTTGGCCAGCTGGTCTAACCAGGAATCGCTCATGACACCCTGCCTTTTTCACTGTGTTGCAAATAACGAAGTGGATACGTGTCGAATGTTTTGCCGCTTCCCGTCGTCCCTACGCAGATAACGTTCCGGGCATCATGAGATAGATTAAGCATGTCCATCCCTGCCGGTCGGTAATGCAGGCAACGCACCGATGACGCCGGCAGCGGCGGCGTATCAATAACTCCGGGAGTCAATTTCCGTTTCATTGGCGTCATTCCCCTTCGCTGATCACTCGAAAATCGGCATCCCAGCGGGACTTATTCTTCACGAACTCGACCACGGCGGGCTGATGAAAGCTGTCTTGTTCATCCACCCAGGGGGCGATCCACAAACGCTGCGTGGCATCGGGAATACGGCGGGCATCCACCTGTCCCGGACCGGCATAGTCAGCCGGAGTGACAGGGGCTGATAGCGAGTTAGCGTGGCTGCCGGTCACCGGGATCGTTGACGCCCGCAGCAAGGCGTCGTTATTGGATACTGACGTGCCGGCTATCGGGCGGGGTGCCAGACCGGCGACGCTGATGGGGCGATCGGGCGACACGTTGGGTTTGATGTTTGTTGTGGGAGCCAGCGACTCAGCGGCAGGCTTTGGGACGGTCTGCGCCGCCGCCGTCAGGTCATCCAGGCTTTTGCCTTTGGCCGCGAGGTGACTGGCGTCAGACATGGACAGACACTGGTCGGTGGCGGTCTTGTTGCAATCGAAATCGGAATTCATACCGGCGCAGCCGGTCAGCATGCCGCACAGCAGTACGGCAGGTAGTAATTTAAGCATGGTGTTGACTCCGGGTGCGGCGATGCCGCCTGTTATGAAAGAAGAAAAGAGTGAATGGAGGGTAGAGCCGTGGGCGGACTTACTGTGGCCTGATTACAGGGACACTATTCTTTGATTAAGGAGGCAGTGCATAGACGGGTTTTGCGGGCGCTGCTCGCCAGACGCTCGCACCACTTCGCAGTAGTCTCGTTCAGGTCGTCATGGGTTATTATCTAAAAAACTCGTATAACTTTGCTGCCACTCCCCCCGAAAATACGCAACTGGCTTCTATCAAAAACAGGGCGTTGATATCGTCAACGTTTAACACGGGGAGACGCCAGGCAACGATGATCCAAAAGGTAAAACCCAACAGGCCCAGTACGAGGGGGATCCCAAGGGCCGCCAGAATGATTTTCCCGTTGAATGATTTTCGTCTGGCGGTGAAGAAAACACTCACGAGATAAATCCCCCCTAAAAGCAGCGTACAACGCCATATGCTCCATTCTGCTCGGATGTGCGCATGCTGATTGATATAGGCCCAGCCGCTAAAATAGGCGACAAACGCCAGGACAAGAATGGCAAAGGGCCACCGATTGTTTTTGCTAATAAACGTCATTCATCCAACCTCACAGCAATCATCCCCATGAGAATGAGCCCATAAGAAATACCGCCGGCGGCATAAAAAAATCCGGCCGTCACCATATCTGTATAGGGACGCCAGAGTGCAATGCTGCATAGCACAAACCCGATGAGATAGAGCACCCAGGGGGCGATAAAAAAGGCAATCTCAAGGTACAGCGCTTCTCTTGACTCATCGTATGCCAGTGCCCACGCCACAATTATGAAAAAACAGGTGAGCATGGCGATCACCCGCCACATTATCCATTCAGCAGGCATGACCCCGATGTGCATCAATTTTGCCCAGCCCCCTAGTTGGGTAACCAATAACAGCACGAAGATCACAAATGGCGGCCGGTACAACGCCTTAACCGCTCTCATTACGCGTTCCTCAGTTGATGGCGTCGCCCAGATGCAGCGCCCTGGCCTGACGCAGAACGTCCTCTGGGTTCACGTCGCCCACGGATCTGCATCCGGTTATTTTTACTCACCATCATCATGTTTTCCTTAAAGCGTTGAGTTAACACCTGACAAATTGGAACATCCAGCCCCACAGGGTACTCAGGACTGCAATAACGACGTGCGTTTCTAAAATACCGTCTAAAAAGGAAGCGTTAAGAGTGGGTAACCGCCAGGCCACTAAGGTTAACAGCAGACAATAAAGAGCCATCATCCCCCAGAGTACAGCCATCGCGCAGAGCATATTGATGACCGAATAATCAACGGCAAGGGCATAAATCAGGCCCAGATATATGCCGCCGCCGACAATCGCTAAACGCCAATCATTCCAGTCTGCCGGTGTTGTGTGGTGTAACCCGTATGCCCAGACGCTATAAAATCCGAAAGTGATCAGACAAAGGATGACATAAGGGATACGGTTGTTTTTACATTCACTCAGAAACATCATGTTTTCCTCAATGAACCGGTTTGCAAAGAGGCAGACCGTTAGCGGATGGTGTCGCGTTCCCTGTCAGATCAGGGGATTGGGCGTGCTCAAGCCTTTCAATGTCGTTGAGCAGCGCTGCCAACTCGCAGGAGGACGCTTTGCATTTCCAGGCCTGCCGGTAACGCACTTTTAATGCACCGAGCCGGATACGTTGTTCACGATTTTTCACCACGTTAATTCCCCCACACTTATGCTGCCGCTCCCCGACCCAGCACCCGGACACGCAATGCGTCAGGTGCCCTGCGCCCCATGATTTCCAGTTTCATTTCACGGTTCATCACCGTGAGCAGCAGCATGGCCCGTTTCGTTCCGTTGGGTTCATGCCACACCCCTTCCAAACCTTCAAACACACCGTTTAACACTTCAACCCGGTCGCCATCTGCAGGCCCCGCAGGGGCAGGCGAAAGACAGTCATGGTTTTTCAACTTCTCTACATCTTCATCAGGGATGACGGAAGGCATGCCACCAAAGCTTATTAACGACGAGATGCCGCGCGTGCTTTTTATGGTGGTGGTATGAATAACCTCCGGGTCAAAGCGAACAAAGATATAACCGGGAAAAAGCGCCTGCGGCGCAGCAGCCCTGGTGTGGCTGGATTGAATAATTTGCTCGGTGTAAAGCGGCAGGAAACACGTTACGCCCTGATTGCCCAGATGCTGCTGGGCACGTTTTTCCTGTGCATATTGCGTCTGTGCGACGTACCAGTGTTCCATAACCCTTCCCCCTGTCAGTTAATGGTATCGCCCAGTTTCAGCTGGCTGGCCTGACGCAACACTTCGTCAGGATTGAGGACGGCGGCGCGGGTGACGTTATTCACCTGCGTGGTTGCGTTACCGGCTACCTGCTGCACGTTGTTCTGTGCGTCCCCTTTTTTGTCTTTATCCGCTTCAATGTCTTCAATCGTTTCCAGCCGGAAACCCTGCTGGAAGACGACGGTCACGCTGTTGCCCGCGCCGATATCAATCACCGGGTGATACTGCTCAGCCCGTTTAATCCAGTACTGACTGAGCGTGTCAGCCGCCTTGCTGGCCCCGCCGCCAATCCCCTGTTTAAACACATCGCCGGCCCCCACGGATGCCGTAGCACCCAGCCCGACCGACGGCGTCGCGGCTGACTTTATGCCTTCCCCGAAGCCGGAGAGCAGCCCTGCCATACCGGCGTAGCCAATAATCTGGCCATTACGCATCACCGGCTTGCCGCGAATACCCTGCTTGCCCTGATAGGCCACGTGTCCGTCAAACGGCATGTCGATATGCTTGCCGTTTTTCAGGATGCAGCTGATATTTTTGGTTCTGACCTCACCGCGTTCGCTGGAGATGTCCCCCCAGATTTCGCCGGTGACACGGCACTGGTCCATGTTGTAGGTTTTGCCGTTGGGCATGGAGACATCGCCTATCAGGGTGATGACCACGGGAGACGTGTTTTGCTGACCGGTCACGCTGGCATTGGCATCGGCCCCTTCAATCATGACCGCCTCCGAGAAGGAGCCAGACGGTATCCACGGCAGTTTGGTTTTTTTGGCCTGCAGGGAGGTGTAGCTGAAGGTTTTACTGGTCATGCCCCCCAGATGGCCGGAACCGGTGCCGGGGTAAAACCCCGCGCCCTGACCTTGTCCCGGATAAAACTGACTGCCCTGCCCGCCGACCGGCCCCCGGTTGGGGTCGGTGACATTCCACTGCGCGGGACTGGCCGAGCCGGTGGCGACAGGGCCTGTTGGGCCTGCACCGGGGCCGTTGGCTGCCCCGGATGACGGTGCACTGGCCGCAGGCGACACCGGCGGCTGACTTTGCAGCTTACTCATGGCGTCCATGATTTTGGAAAGCTGCTGCTTGAGCGCTTCATTTTGCTGCTGCTGGTCGGTCTTAAGCTGGTTCACGCTGCTTTCCAGCGCCGAGGTTTTGTTTTGCTGCTGGGCCAGCGCCGCCGTAGCGAGGTTGTCTGTAAAGGAACTGGTGACCACGCTGCCGGTCATGTCCACCACTTTGGGCCTGGCCGCATTCTTCAGTGACGCCTGATGGTGGGTGTACGCCCATATCCCGCCCCCGACGCCGAGGGCAACCGCGACGCACACGCCGGTCATCACCCACTGTTTACGGCGGGTTGTGGTGTTGATGTTGCTCATACCCCGCCCTCCGTCGCCGTGGAGAAGATAACCCACACGTACCCTTCGCCGCTGGCGTAGAGGTTATGGGTGGACAACATCACCGCCCGGACGCCCTTTTGCCAGAACTGCTTTTCGGACAGCGGGCGCGTGATGTAACCGGTGTTCTTCATGCGATATCGCATCACCAGCAGGTGAGAACCGACCAGCTGGCGTTCCGGGGTCAGTAGGATACCCGGCATCGGATTGTATGCTGGCCCGCGTGCCGCTTTGGCCTCGGTATAGCTGTCGGGTACGCCGCCGTTCACCACCGTGCGGGCGAGGCTCACCAGCGTTTTCTCCCACGGCTGGCTTTCCTCCCAGGCTTTGGCATCCGGATTGGCCTTAAGCGGCGCAGAGGCGGGGATAAGGTGCAACGTATGTCCGCTGCCCGGTTTTGGCGTCACGTCAAGAGAAGCGCCGATACCGTTGGCCGTTTCCAGAAAGAGCGTGAAGTTCTGACCGGTTAGCGGGGTAATGAGCAGCGCCCCGTCTTCGGTGTTTTCCTGGGTAAAGGCACCGTCAGGCCCGGTCACGCGGGTGATAAGTTCACCCTCAATGACAATTTTGTTCGGACTGGTATTGCTCAGCTGCGCTTTGAGGTGCGCATCATTTTCGAATACGGTGCCCGCCGGACCGCTGACGTCGGCCATTGCCGCCGGTGTGAGGCAGAGGCCGGCGACAAACGCGGCAAGAAGTCGTGCTTTCATGCGGTTATCCCTGATGCTGTTTTGACACGGGTTGAGGGGGCTGCACTTCGGGGAAGGCGGTCAGACGGATAATGCCGTCCACATATTTCACGTTGAGCCGGTAGGCTTTATGCACATCGGGGATATCGAGTTTCAGGCTGCCGTTAGAGGTACTGGCAGAGAGCGTGCCGCTGACGATGATGTCACCGGTCGCGGAGTCAAACGCCTCATCCTCAATGCGAAACACCGTGGAGATGCCGTTTTTCTTGATGTAATCCGCTTCGACGGCCAGGGCTTTTTTAAGCTCAGAGCGCGCTTCAGGCGGCACCCAACGCAACAGGGCGGCGTGCTGACTGTCAACGGTGTCAGGGGTCACGCTCAGGCGTAAGTTAACAAACGAGCGCACCAGCATGTTATTGAGGTTGGCATCCCCCTGCGACGCATCGGAGGTAAATGACCGGTCAAACAACATTGGGGTGGTGATGGTTTTTTGCGTGGTGGCAAAATGCCAGGCCATTGCACCGGTAATGCAGGTGCCCACCAGGCTCAGGGCAAGGAGCGAACCGAGCGACGCCAGAGCCAGCATCGTCACCCGGTTTCGCGTTTCTTTTACTTGATACTTCATCGTTTCATCCTTCGTGCAGGGAAAAGGCGCCACCCGAAAGTGGCGCATACGCTACTGCATCCAGTGACGGTTGCCTGAATCAGGCACGCGCCTGAACTGCACCCGGAAAAGTACCGTTGGCAGATACCAGTAAAGAAGGTTTAAGAGCCACCATGAGCCCTGCCCCTTTTTCAGGTGTCGGATAATCAGCCAAAGGACGGCACCCACGCACAACATCACGATAAAAATGTCGCAGAAGAATCCCGTCACCCCGCAGGCAAAAAGCACAAAGGCTTCCTCGGGTGGCAGGCCGGCAACGCGTTTTTGCTGATTGAGGGTTTCCGGGAATCGATATTTCAACGAGTCCTGGTCCATAGAAGGAATTAAGCGATGAGGGCGAAGAAAGCGCGGGTGATAAGAATAAGCATAATGAGGCCGGCAAATACCATCGGGTTACGGGTTTTAATAAAACCGGTCACCGAGACAATAATTTCCGCCACGTATAATACCCACTCCACCGTCGAGCCGTGACCAAACGTATCATTGGCATCCGCTTTCTGCGTGGCCATTAAATCCGTGGCGTGAACCAGGTGAGGAGAAATAACAACCGCCAGAGCCAGAGCAAAGAAAATAAGATTTTGGCGGGCGGCAGAAGATTGCGGAATAGCGGGTTTAATACGACGAGAATAAAAAGCACTAAAGTAAAGTGGGAGGTTGCCGATAATACGCCTCTGGAGTTTATGTCCTCCTTCAGGCAAAGCTACCGCTACCCCCTCCGGCATCCCGGAATCGGTCATCACTGATTTCATTATAAAAAACCTCGATTTAAGTAATAAAAATGTCAGCGTGCGTAAACAGACGTAACGCCCGCCTATCTTACATTGAGTCAAAAAAAAAAAAACTGTGACACATATCACAGTTTTTTGAGTTTATAAGATTTTTCTTAGCATTTCCCGGTAGTAGGCTCACACTCTCATTTCCTGTGTTATTTCAATCAGGCACAAAAATATGAAAGTGAAAGAGAAGATATACGAGCGGCGCGGCCGTCCGAGAAAATATACGCCGGGCGAAGTGCGCTACCGCGTGCTCTGGGCGCCCGAAAATCTGCTGCTGGAGTTGCGCATTGCCGCCCGCGTTCGCGGCGTCAGCATGAACGATGAAGTGGTGGGTCGTCTTATTCAGTCGCTGGACTTCACCCCGAAGAAACCGATTATTAAAACGGAGGAAGGTGAGCGGTTATTGGCGCTGGCCCGTTTGTTTGACGGATTTATTCAGGCGCATCTTGATATGTTGCGGGATAAATATGCCAAAGAAGCGCCGGTTTTGGCTGATAAGCGGCAGTTTGTGGCCGGTAAAATGCGCCGGTTCAGCAGCAGTTTCCCAGTGAATTTAAAAAAGGACATGGAAATCAGCGCCCGGTTTAATCAGCGCAGCATGAATCAGGAAATCGTACAGCGCCTGCTGGGGTCGCTCAATTATTTTACCGAGCAGCAATTGCCAGAAAATGAGGAAATACAGCGCTTGCGTGCGCTGGCTATGCTGTTTGATGAGTTTATTGTGTCGAAGGTGGCGGTGGCGGAGAACCCTTTAGCCAATAAGGAAAATAAGGAATTGGGATCTTAACTGTAGTGGCTGGATATGCCGGGCAGTATGCCCGGCATGAATGTTATTCGTCTTCGAGAAAATGTTTTGATTCTGCCCGGTCTTCGGCGGCGCTCATGCCGGAGAGGTTTCGGTCGAGCAGCTCTTCCAGATTTTCATTGCCGTTCTCACCGCGAGAGTGCAAATACATTTCCGACAGCATGGCCATCATAATGCTGATACCTTCACGGCTTCCTGAGACTTTGCGCATTAAATCCCGGTTAAATCCTTCCTGGTCAAAGCTATTTCCTTCTCCCTGGTGTTTTTTCACCATCAGTCCGATGTTAACCAGTTCATTTACCACGGAGGAGAAGTTTATCTCGCCGTGCGTCGCCCCGTTTTGCAGCTCAATCTGCACAAGCTCCAGCACTTCTCTTTCGGTTTTTTCTTTAAAATAAATATTGCGTCTGGCCATCTCTTTTTCCTGTGTGTCCGGCAGGTGTTTATTACCGGTGATGCTCGCCTTATTTCACGATGAATTACGCAAGCGTAGCAGTGAGCTAAAACGAAAGATGTTATTGTGTTGGTGGCAATTATTCTGCCGAAACTCAGTGTGTGTCAATACGGCACTGTGAATTTACATCATCCGGTGCGGTTGATGTGTGTTAATCAGGCACTGTGGAGTAATTTCATGTGTGTTAATTAGGCATTGGGGCTGATTTTAAGTGTGTTAATCCGGCACTGTCCGTCATTTAAGGGTGTGTCAATTCGGCACTATGACATAAATAAGGGTGTGTTAATCAGGCACTACATACAGTGGTCGTTCAACTAACCACATGATAATTATAAAAACACACTTTAAACACACACCGCAGTGCCTAATGCGGTGCCGAATTCCCACACAATCAGGCACTGCAATCACACACAATAAGGCACCGTGTTAACACACCATTCAGCACTGGTGTGTGTGGCAATCAACACACCTTTTCACTGATACATGCAAAAATACATTAAAAATTAAGCATAACACCATGAATTTAAACAACAAAGCCGCAAGATGAAATCTTGCGTGGGGTGTGATGTCAGTGTGTAAGAAAAAGCGGCCTGGTGAAATATCCCTATTCTGTTGATTTATTTAATTCTGTGGTGAAGTTAGAAGGCGTTCGCAGAGCGCACTGTGCGCGTCTGTAACTAATTATCTTGCATCGGGAAAGGTGAAAGCGTATTTTCGCCAGAAATCACACCGCGCTTATCCTGCGCATTCCTTGGAAATATAAAGTAATGAAATGGCTTGCCCTGTTTACGCTGGCGGCGGTGTTTTCCGCCCAGGCCAGTCCGGAAATGTGTTTTAACAAGGCGGGGCGCGATTACGGTATTAATCCGCTGTTGCTGACGGCGATTTCAATAAAAGAGTCACGCATGAGAATGGACGCCATTAATGATCGAAACAGGAATAAAACAGAAGATGTCTGCGGTATGCAGGTCAACAGCTCACATTATCCGGCGCTGAGGAAATTTGATATTACGCGTGAACGGTTACTGAAAGAACCCTGCACCTGCATTTACACCGGCGCCTGGGTACTCGCGCACAACTTTCGGGCTTACGGTAAAAACTGGGACAGCGTCGGGATGTATAATACTGGCCCCTCGCCGAAGCTCATTGTGCAGAGACGTGCCTATGCATCTGCTATTAAAAATATATATCGTATCCTGCTGGCCACACAAATAATTCAGAACAAACAAATCGCCAGCAGTGGCGAAAACCCGCTATTGGCAAAGTCATTGGCATCAACAAATACTGACACAAAAGCAAATTATAAATAATGGAAGTGTGAGGCGTTCGTATACGCTTTCTGATTTGAAGGTGTGGGAAGGGAAAATATATGGTGGGGTATTATCAGGCAATCATGTTAAACATCCGGCGTTATCGAAAAAACGCCGGACTGATAAGCGCCTACCAATCAAAAACATCGTAACCGTCGAGTGTGTCAGCGTCCGGATCAAAACAAATCATCCCGATTTCATGCTGTTTTTGCATACAAAAAACCAACTTCCTCACGGATTTTGAAATGCCCATCTCTTTTAATTTCAATACCGGATACTGATATTCACGCAGCATTAAGATATAGCCATAGCCGGTGTCAAATACCCAGGGGAATTTTTCACACACGTATTGCGATAAAATCTCACCATCTCTCGCCGTTATATGCCGCATGCTGCATGTCATACCGTTAATCTTTTCCATCTTCTCCACCTTATACAGAGGGAGAGTAAACGCTCTCCCTGTTTAAACGGCAGGCTGTTATGCCTTCATTTTTTTAAACTGTTCGGCAATCATCCACAGCGCCCGGTTTAATTTCACGTCGCCGTCAATGCCGTTAATCGCGCGCGTCGTAGTGCGTTTCCCTTTTTCATTGCGACCGGTCAATCCTCCCCTAATCATATTTTCCTGCACCCGCTGAAAGGTTATCCATAAATCATTCTTGCAGTCTTCGCGGCGGCGTGGCATTAATACACTCGCCGGGGTCACGGGGATTTTTTTATCCTCTTCCCCGTAGCGATACATCAGCGCCGCCTGTGCAAACAGGTCTTGTTCGTTACGGTTGAGAGGGATGTCTTTCATGATGTTCATGTGTTCATCGACTTTGTCAAAAATGCCGAGCACCTCATAAGCACCCTCGATCACCTGCCCTGTTACATCGCCTTTATGCGGGACACGCACTTCGCCAAAGTCCTCACCGCACACCATCCCGTTCGCACAAACAAAACGGAAAATTCCAGGCAACATCTGGTAGCTGCTGCTGCCGTCATGCGAATTGAGCAGAATAATTTCCGGCACTTCGCTGCCGGTGATTTGGTTTTCGCGGCGCAGTCGCAGCATGTGTTTGGTGTGGCCTTTTCGGGCTTCATCGCGCACGCGGGTCTGACAGGCAAAGAACGGCTGAAAGCCTTCTTTGCGCAGGCTGTCGAGCAGCTGGATGGTAGGAATATAGGTGTAGCGGGTACTGCGGGAATCGTGTTTTTCTTCAGAAAACACGCTCGGGACAACGCTGGCCAGCTCGTCATTGGTCAGCGGGCGGTCACGGCGGATCTGATTTTTGGCACCAAAACGGGAAGCTAAACGCATAGTAAAATCCTCAATGTTGATAATGTTTCTAAATTAGGTATGAGATGCGCCGGGCTGGTGACGCGCCGCCCGGCCAAGACAGCTAGTCTTCGACAAACAATTGATTTCGCAGGTCGCAGTAGGCGTTTGCACTGCATACCAGAGCCTCATCCGTCAGCGTCAGCCCCTGTTTTTCAGCCGCCTGTAAAAATGCCGGATGGTCTTTCTCAGGCAGACACTTGAGATGCGCCATTGCGCTGACGATCAGGTTGTATCCATAAATTTCGATATGAAGGCGACCGCAGCCCTGATGGGCTTTTTCACTCAGGCGGGAAATCACCACATCAGCACGGATCACATCAAACGGATGGGACGACGAAATATCCCTGATAAAACCGTCCGTGCGCAGGGACGTGCTTTTCGCCCCCCATCTTTCGGGTGGGGTAGTCGTGGCGGTTTTGCTGTTGACGTTATGTGTGTGCATGCTGCAGTCCTCTTCAGGGTGAAAATTCATCTAACGGTATGGGTCTAGTACGCGGCAAAGGGCAACGTTGCTCCTCCGCAGGCAGCCGGAAAGGGGCGGAGACAAAAGTTTTTTGAGGTACGAGGAAAAGTTTTGGCGGAGTGCATTTGACCCCTTGGAGGATGACCAGGTGGTGCTACGTTAAGCCCTTCGCGTCTAGGCCATACGTTGGATGACACGCCTGAACAGACAGCGTGCACACATTCGACGTCGGGGAACCCGACGGCGGCCTTAGCGGCCAGCTCGCTGGCCAGTGTCCGTGCGACGGCGCAGCCGGCTGCGGGGGTTGACCCTGCCGTTGCCATCAGACCCTAGCCGTCAGGCCGTAACCCCGCAGGGGTTGCGCGGAGCTTGCCGGCTTGCCGGTTAGCGCAGTCGGGCTCGACGACCGGCCGCAGGTCGGGAGCCGAAGGGGGACGAGAAAAGGTCTTGTGTCACATCCCCGGTCCACATATTGAATATCCGACAACTAAAAACAGCTTCCAACACAGCAAGAAAAAGCGAGTATTCAAGGCATTCACAGGTAATCTTTTGACCGACCGGTGCTCATTCAGCGATCCATATAACCGATAGCAGGAGCGCGCGGCGCCGAAGGCGCAGAGCAGTCCGCTATCGCCAGGCGAAGCCTGAGAGGGGGTTTCGCGCGATAACAGGCGGCTTCCCGCCCGTCTCTTACCGCTTACTTATTGAGGTTTTTGATCCCAGCCTGCTGAATAAAGGCGCCGCCGATATAAACAGCATTCTGATATTTCAGATAAGTACAAATATCGTCCAGAATCTGTGTCGTATTGAGCGGTGATAATCCGGCCTCGCGACGGCTGGCATTAATTAACGATTTGTAATGCTGCAATGTTTCACGCGTTTCACATGTCAGTTTCATGTGTTTATCCTTACGGCAGGGATACCCTGCCGTTTAATATGTTATTCAGAGAACACGTAGCCGTTTAGCAAAACCAGTCCGTTCAAAAACATGTCGCGCCCATATGCTTCATAATCGAAGTAGATCAGCAGTGAATCAGGCATGTCATCGAGTAAGCCGGTTTCATCGGCAAAATCGCGGGCGTAGTCCTCTTCAGTTTCCGCCTCACCGAGATACGCCTCCTGAAACGCGTCATAATCACAGGCGTTGAAATATTCTGCCCATTCAATAAACGCCTCTCCCTGCCCTTCCGCCTTTGCCTGCCGGTGGGCGTCAATAAACGCCCAGTTAACATGACTTTCGGACGCCAGTCCGGACGGTATCCCTTCCCAGTCCTGAAACATCAGCTCCGGGTCTTCTTCATCGGCGTGCAGCGCACTGCATGCGGCCAAAAAGTCTTGCTCGCCGTCAAACTCGGTTAGGTCGAGCCATTTCCCGGCGATGCTGCCGCAGTTGTATTTGTGGTACGTACCGACGTACACGGCTGGTGTGGTTGTGCTCATGTGCCTTTCTCCGATGGTTGTGGGATCACAGTTCCGGCTTACGCCGTGCCGACACGACAGACGGGCGGAAAGCGGAGGATGCAAGGGCGCTACCGGAAGCCGCAGCGCAAACGAAGGAAGGAGGTAGGCTGAACGGCGAGCGAGTGAATATTGAACGAGAACGCGACGGGAAGACTGCCGAGTGGATGAGTGCGAACGGGTGAGGATAGCGGCGAAGCGAACCCTTGCAGCCGCAGCGGCCCGTCTACAGTGAAGGCACGGCGTTAGCCGTCGCAACTCAGGCTGTCAGGGGACGTTTTTAGTCGGGTTGGTGCGCGGCAGCGCGGCAACCCTGAAAATGCGGAGTTTCACGATATCTTTGAATAATAAATGGGTGCAGTTAGTAAAGTCCGCTATGTGCCAGGAGCGGACATTGATATGGGTTGCAATAAGCAAAATGCTAAGATAATTTTCTCATCTGAGATGCAGAAACTTTGTCCGATTCACAGAACCTCAACAACTTCAAACTCTTCTGCGACCCGCTCCATATCATCACAAAAAACGCACCAGTCGCTTCGAAGCCAATCTGATAAGGGGGTCATGGGCAAACCGTGAGAAAAATCATGTTAACGAGATAATTCATTGCTTTTCCTAGAATTTACCCCAGCTAAATTTTGTCCCTGTGAACGGTTGAAGATATTCCCACTTCGGCTCTTGTTGTGCCATGGTTAGCACGATTGGCATCTGTTGATACAACTCCCTTTCAAGAATACAGTCTGATTACTGTATTTAAATACAGTGTTTATTTTACTTTCTATGAGGGATTAATATGTCAGATACAGATCCGAATTCAGGACCAGGCTGGAATGATCATGATACGCCTTATGGCACTATTCATAGTTATAATGACCCTGGCACATTGGGCACCGGTGGGAATGCTGGTTCACATACCAACATCGGCCCAACAACAAGGTTGAGCATACCTTCGACTAAAACGTACAATGGTATCTATATGTCCATGTGCGCGAATAACCTGATGGCACATGAGGGGTTTGTAAATGCCATCTATGCTGACTCAAAAGGAAACCCAACAGTCGGAATAGGTCATTTACTTGCCAATATTGATGCTGCTTTAGGCATGCGATTTTCGAAAACATATCATCAGTCATTAGGCCACGGGGACAGCACCAATATTGAAGTGGCAGCTACATCTACGGATGTCCGAAATGGTTATAATCAGGTTTTGAATCATCCTGGCAGCCGTGCATCTCAGCAATGATGATGCGATACAAGCCTGTATTGCGGATGTACAAGAAACTGAGAAAGGGTTGCGGGGATTGTATGCAAACTATGATCATTTTACCGATAACGCTAAAACTGGACTTGTAGATATGGGATTTA